>JACXTT010000070.1_pt1 | contig 145319 bp, 118 predicted proteins | sample 9270951 | NCBI WGS metagenome assembly JACXTT01 (sample SAMN15532306, study PRJNA645909) | rock metagenome | isolation source: weathered quartz diorite | place: Puerto Rico | collected 2017-06-21 | reverse complement strand
AATACCATATACCTGCAGCGTTTTCTCTGTATAATTTATAAGGCGATTAAAGTGAGCTTGTAGTTCCTCAAGCACTTTTTCTCCGCTGATAATTAGCCGGATAACCGGCTTAATATTTTGTAAAGACGGATATTTTTTTTTTAGAATATTGACAAACTCAGCAATGTTTGCAGCAAGTTCCACGCCCGTAAATCCTCCGCCGGCTATCGCAAAACTTAATAATCTCCGCGCATTTAAGCTATCGGTTTGCGCAGCCTGTTTTACTAATGATTGAATCTTTTGTTTTGTTCTGTCAAAAGCATCCTCGCATTTAACCTGGTATCCATATTCTTTTATTCCTTCCACATACTCACTGTCAAATGAACCTACACCAAGCAACAGATTATCGTAATAGATTGCACGAGGAGAGCCATCATTTAATTTTATATAAATTGTATTATTGCCGGAATTTATTTCCTCCACTTTACCTTGTACCAGTTCTGCCTTTGAAAAAATTTTAGATAAAGGACTCAGGCGGTTTTCATTCTGTATGATGCAGGTAAGGCTTTCAGCTGTCCATCCATGAAAACAATGGTATTCTTCGGGGCAAACGACAGTAATTTTAACCTGACCTCCTGCTATTTCATTCCTTAAGTTCTTTAACAGCGAACGATAAGCCCACACAGAAACATATCCGCCGCCTAACAATACTATGTGCTTATCTGAGTTGTTCATATCTTATTATTAACCAACTTTTGAGAGTTGCTTGTTAAGAGCATATTCCATTGGAATTACTTTTGTCACAGGTTTGCCAAAACTGTGATCCCCTGCAACATCAAAACCTAAATGTGAGTATTGTCTTGCCAGATTTCCTATAAATTCAGCCTGTTCCAGCGTTGGGTTGCCGATGCTGAAATCTCCTTCATATCCGGCATGAGCCAGCAACATGGTTTCTGCAAGGCATGCAAATGAAATACCTTCGGGTAATCCGATGCTTCTTTTTAATTTAAGATCGGGCACTGATACCAAACCTCCATCTATTATCGTTACATCAGGACGTTCAGTAAGCAGTTCAGGACATGTATTACGAGGCTGTGTATCATCAAGAATAACAGCTCCTTCTTTTAAATGCTCTGAACGCAATAGGCAATCAGATGCACTGGTGAGTAATACAACAATGTCTGCATGTTTAATATCTTCCAAATTTGGGGATACCGTTGTTTGAGTATTGTTAATGGATCTCATTTCAACTGCCAGCTTATTTAATTTGCATTGATTCCGTGCTACCAATAAATATTCCGCGTCATCATTCTGTTTAGCCAGTAACTTGCAAACAAGGCTGCCTACACTTCCAGTTGCACCAACAAGCGCGACAACAGGCTTTATTTTTTGTGAACTATTAATGAGCTCTGAAATTTTCTTACGGGTGATCACAGCGGTGAATGCGTTGCCATTAGTTATTGATATATCAGGATTGTTTTCCATAAGCTTTCCTCCGAACGTTATCGGAGAAGTAAGCGCTCCAAGTCCCATAATTTCTGCTCCTTTTGATGAAGCAAGTTTGCCTGCCTGTTTAATAAGCGGTAGCATTTCTTTTTGTTGCTCTAATAATTGCCTGCCTGAATAAGGAAGTACAATAATATAGCCTTCAGCTTCTGCAGCGTTAGGTGTAAATGTTACTTCGGTAACAATAAAAGGTGCTACGGGACGGTTTCTTAATAAAAACCTGTATCCAGATTCAGGGATTAAACCAAGAGGTTTTGAAAGCAATTGTATATCCTGACGGTAGTTGCGGAGATGAACAAGGAATGCGAATTTTTTCATGATTTTAAATTTTAGTGTTTTTAAAAAATGAATAATGAACTTAAAATATCCCTGTGATATTTGTTGGTGTAAAACTACAGTAGGGGGCGGGGCCGGTAAAATTGATTTATCAGGAAGGCTGAATGTTTTAAGTAATTAACAATAACGCAAACAAGCTAATGCCAGGTGGTAACGATAATTAAGATAATTTGTAATCGTTAAATCTATGCTTAGTATTTTTTGCAATTAATAGTTAAACGATTAGTAAATAATACTAAAATTTGATCAATATGCTTGCGCCAGCTTTGTACTTGTAGCCTGCGACCTTAGTGGAGCAATTTTCAGCTATATAATTACCAGTACAGGAGCCTTCAATGCAGATAAGAAAGGCAGTTAATGTCTTGATGCTGTAATTGACAACATTGACAATAAACTGAAAGAGTACGGTTTAGCGGCTGAAGAAATCATTGCCGATGTCGGTAAAATGATAGTTTAGTCTATGCTCTCTATCCGCCCTTTTATTTTTTTTCTCAGATTGTTAAAAAACATTCTCCGTTCCTTTTCGCCCACCACGCCGATATGAGTTGATTTTCGGATAATAGTTTGCAGGTGTTTATAAGTGTAAGCGCAAAAATCGGGATCTTCAGTGGGCATAAAATTCAGCCCGTTATGGTTGATAAAGGTAATTTGCCGGTTGTCGCTTTGTATGTATATGGTATTATCGCCAATAAGGGCCTCATTGATATAGGCATCGTACACAGCCGTATATTGTTTATGAGGTTGGTTGTATAATATCTTCTTACCGGTTTCCAACTGCAGCTCAAGGTGGTCTACCAATGCTTCCAACTGCAAATACACCTTTAGCAAAAGTTCGTTATCCGTAAAAATATTCGATTGCCTGTATAGCTCGATTTGGCTTATCGTAACATTTATACTCTCTTCGTTCCAGATGTCAACAGAATATGTTTCGGCAAATAATTCATCGATCTTTTTTGACAGTTCATCCATTTCGGGATCATCGTTTTTCCCGTCAAATTGCAATCGTGCCATTTCGGGGTAACCAATCACCGTACGTTTCCAAAAAAAGAACTTAAATGCTCTCAATTCAGGGAACGGCATGAAATGAAATATCGGGATATCTTTACTATAAAAATACATCTTCGCGTTTTGCAGCGAACTAAATTGCTCAAGGCTGCCGACCACAAACTGCAGGAATTTATTGAAGCTGAAAGAGAAAGGATCCACTTTATCGTACGAGAAAATAACCGTATTGCTTTTTATATGTAGCAACTGGTCGAGCGATATGAGGTACTTATTACAAAGCACCTGCAATTCGTCCAGGCCTAAAGGCTTTTCTCCTCTGATGCGGCGGTAAGCGCTGTCATTACTGATATTCAATACCTCGGCCACCTCATGCGCGAAGGTCAGGTGCGCGGGTATCTTTGATTTAATGTGGTTAAAAAATAATTGCTGGGTTTGGTTAGCGTCCATTGGCCAGTTCTCAGTTCAAAATTAATTAGTGTTACTTGTTAAACCCTCCATTATTATTTGCAAAATTGCTAAGTACATGGTTAACAAGCATTAAATATAGCAAATATTACTTCAATCATGCAATAGCCACTGCTATATCAGGCAATCGCTTTTAACTTTTTAGCTTGCGAATAACTTGCTTCTAAACTCATCGTCCAAAACTGCCCGTTTTCTTTTTTGTGGTTTACTGCTCTTAGGTTCTTTTTCCCGTTCAATGATATTCAAGACCATTTTAGCGATAATATTATAGTTATAGCCGAGTTTCCTTTCTTTTTGAGCGAATTGTTCTCTTCGAAAACCACTTCGAGTGTCCAGTGGAGGTTGTTTTCGATGGCCCAATGGCTCCGGATAGCATTGCCGGTTACTTTTTTGGCTTGGGCGGAAGGGAAGATATATAATATCTTGCTTCCCTGGATGTCTTTCCGCTTAGTTTGTGTATCCGTTCCGAGATAACCTTAGCGATACTTTTCAGGCCAGGCCAATCCTCTTTGTCATCTAAAAAAGTAAAGTTATCTACAGCCTGGCGGGTATGTTGTTTTATTCTCCCATGCCCGGCATCAATCGTGGTAACTGCCTCTGTTTTAGGGTTCATGGCGAATACCTTCTTCAGCTGTTCCTTCAATTCCTGCTGGTTGTCTTTAACCATCAGGATATGATCGGCCTCCTTTTCAACAACGGTGCCTGCGATGGTTTTCTGGTCACTATTTTTGACTATTTTATCACCGAAACGTCTAAAGCGCACCCTTGGTTTGTTAATCCGAAAGTACCCACATTGGAAAACTGAGCTATATTATCTTTTTTATGTGTTATTTAACTGCCCGGTTTTATATTTAATATCCCCTCATTAACGGCCTGTAAATCCTCCAAAAAGTTCGACACTTTGCCTATTACCTGTACTTACAAAATGAATCGACACAAAGCCTTATAGGTGTTAACACAACAAGGGCACAGCCATTCTATTAAAAAACACTATATTTAATGGAATTAATAAAGGCTGACAGCTTATACATCCTAAACCATGTCCATTACTAAAATAAAATATGTACTTACAATTATCTTGTTGTTGTGTATATATGCCGCCCACTCCCAAATTGTTTCTAACACCGAGCTTAAACGACGGTTGGCCACCGCCAAAACAGATAGCGATAAAATGAATATTTTGACTAATCAAAGTTATAGTTATACTGATGTAAACCCTGATTCGATGATATACTATGCACAGCAGGTAGTGCTTTTAAGTATAAAAAATAAAAATATTTACCCGGTGCGGTACCAGGTAAATGCCTTAAGTACGCTTGGATACCAATTGTGGTATGCGGGTAATTATCCCGATGCACAAGAAACTTATTTTAAAGCCCTGGCCAAAGCAGAAACCGTTGGCGACCCTATGTTGATAGCCGGGGTATACAACGGGCTGGCAATAGTTAACAGGAACCAGGGAGACTTTAGACGGGCCATAAATTATTATTCAAGATCTGAAGCTTTGTTAAGGCATATGGGCGACAATGACATATTATTAGACGCAATTGCAGATAAAGGAAAGGCGTATGAGCAATTAGGTAAATTAGATTCTGCGTTGATATACGTACAAGAGTGCTTGTCGATGATCGTAAGAAAATATCATGATAAAGACACGATAGGCGGGGGTATGCAGTCTGAAATGGGGATCATTTATTCGAAAATGGGTAAAGAAAAACTTGCTGGTGATTATTTCAGATTGGCTTTATCACTCAGTTCAGCAATAAATGAACACCGGCTGCTTGCGAGGTCCTATTGTGAGTTTGCAGAACATTTTAACCGGTATAACCAGTGCGACTCCGCTGTTTACTATGCCACAAAAGGATTGCTGATGGATAAAAAATATCATTACGCTGTTCAAGAATTGGCTGCAAGCACACTGCTATCCCAATTATATACCAAATCGCATAACATTGATAGCGCGTTCAAGTATCAGCAAATAATGATCAGCATAAAAGACAGTCTTTTTAGCTTTGATAAGGTTTCGCGGTTACAAAATTCGGAATTTACCGAACAGTTAAGGCAGCAGGAAATAGCGGCCGAAAAAAAACTGGCTGAACAAGAACGCAAAGAAAACATTCAATATGTATTGGTTGCCGCGGCAATATTCATTTTAATAATGTTGGTGTTATTATTAAGCGGCGGTTTTATCGCTAATTCAAAATGGATCGAGTTTTTTGGCGTAGTATCGTTATTAATAGTTTTTGAATTTGTCAACTTAATTCTTCACCCGTTATTGGAGAAAATAACACATCATTCTCCGGCATTGATGCTTTTGGCTTTGGTAGCTATAGCAGCTTTGCTGGTACCATTGCATCATAAACTCGAAAAACTTGCAACTGCGAAGCTAATTGCAAAAAACAATAAAATACGTTTAGAAAAAGCCAGACGAACAATTGAAAAATTAGGCGAGAAGCAAACTTAGTATCTATTAATTCAGGCGATCATGCTTTTTTTATCCGCTGCGAGTGCCCTGGCGCTGGGTACAATTGAAACAACAAATCAACCTCTCAGTTCAATATATCCAATATCAGATCGGTCATGTCATACCGCGGAAAATCGCCCATGTTGTTGAGCAGTATAATGCAGCTATCGGTATCTTCCTGCCGGGTAAACATGGTATAAAAGCCCAGATCGGTACCGGGGTGGTAGGTGATTACATGTTTTTGCGAGGCATCGAATGCGTTTTTATCGGTCATCCAGCCATAATCGTACCAGGCGTTGTAGTCGGTAAACTCAACCCGTGGTTTGAGCATTTCTGCTTTTTGTTCTTTAGTAAGTAGTTTATCGCTTTGCAAAGCATCGTTGTATTTCAATAGATCTTCGGCCGATGAGTAAATACCGCCTGCCCCGGCAGTGTTAGCCGCATCGTATACAAATTCGGGTTTATCGGTTTTATAGTCGTTGTAACCCAGTGCAGATTCTCCGCCGGTGGCTTTACGGTTGCCAAAATAGGTATCGGTCATTTGTAAAGGCGTAAAAATGCGTTCCTGCAATAAAACATCAAAAGGTTTACCGGTCACTTCCTGTGCTATGTAGGCCAGCACGGTAAAATTGGAGTTACTGTATTCAAATTCGGTACCGCTTTTAAAATGAAGGGTATCGCTGCAAAAGTTGATCACCATTTCTTTAAGCGAGAACGATTTGGTGATGATCTGCGCTTTATACTCATCATTGGTAAAATAATCGGGGATGCCCGATTGATGGGTGAGCAACTGCTCAATAGTCACATCGCCATTTGCGTATTCGGGCAGGTAAGTTTTGACCGGTGCCGACAATTTTATTTTGCCTTCGGCCACCAACTGGTTGATAATAACCGATGTAAACGTTTTGGCGGTCGAGCCGATGCGATAGGTAGTGTGGCCGTTGGCTTCGGCGCGTTTTTCTTTATCGGCGTAGCCGTAACTCTTGCTCAATATAACCTTGCCTTTGTTTTTGATGAGCACCGTACCGTTAAACTGATCGTTATCATGGTAAAATTTGAATAGCGCGTCCAGCCGCTGAACGGTATCTTTGGGCAGTTTACGCAGTTTTTCCTCAAACTTGTCTTTCAGTTTGGTTTCGCTGTTTACAGCCTGTATGTGTTTAAAAACATCTTCGGTTTTAAAATCCGACAGCAAAATGTTATAGTCTTTCCAAAACTCCTCGCCGGCATTACTGTCATGGTCGTTAATGTTTTCGTGGCGGCCCATTTTGGTATCAAATGAGGTGGTTTGCACCGTATCGACCGATGTTACCTGGTAGTTGAATTTTACATCGGCAACAAAATCGTAATTCATGCTGGGGGCTTTAATGCTCAGGCTGTTATTGCCAACCACATCGGCAATTACCCATTTATCACCCACTTTTTGATAGCCCACCTGGGTGCGATCACTTTTCATGCCGATGTTTATACCGGCAATGCCCATCAGTATACGGTCGGCAAAAGTGCCGAACTCTACGTTACGTATGGCCGTTGGGCTAAGGCCGTAATCAAAATAGATAAAGGCGTAAGTCTTGGCGTCCACATAAAATTTCCCCCTGAACGATTCATCCTTTGCGCCGGATAACTCGCTAAAGTCAATTTCGTATGCCGGGTAGCCTTTTACATCAATTACGCCGCCAAACTCAAACTTGTGTTTTTTCATACCCCGCTCGCTCAAAAAGCCACTGCTCATCATGTGGTTTACCACATCGTAGTTGAAAATGGTGTTTGGCTTTTGCCCAACTTCGATGGAGTGAAAATCGCGCTGGTTTTTTTCGTCGCGGGCTTTGATCAGTCTGAACAGGTCGGCACGCTTGTCGGCATAGCCAAAATTATAGATATCGAACACCGCTTCCGATAGTTCGAGCGGCTCGTTACCTTTTGCAGTGTACATGCGGTAAAAGCCCCGCGTAATATGCGGGTGGTTAATATAGTTCTCACCGATACGGCTAATGGCTTTCTCGATCACCTTTAGAGGGTCGTGGTACTCAACGCTCACCTCCTTTAATTGTGTATTGTTTTGCTTTAGGGCGATGTTGGCGGGCTGACCGTTGTTCAAACTGGCTATGGCTAAAAAGCGTGTTTGATAACCAATGCACGATACCCTTAAACTATCGTTAACGTTAGCAGCGGGTACCAGTAAAACAAAATCGCCGTTTTTGTTGGTTGCTGTGCCAACACCTTTACGATCGATAGTGATGCTTACCGCGTGCAGCGGTTGTTTACTATCAGCCGATGTTACTTTGCCGTTAATGCTGAATCCCCCTTGCGCATACGCCCGGCATATCGACAGCACAAACAGTAATAGTATAAACGCGGGTTTGATCTTCATTATCAAAGAGGGTAATTATAAACTTTTGTAATTTAACTAACCCAATTCACAAAAAAGGCGGTATAACGGCTATTTTACAATATTTAACATTTGGAGTATCTACAATAGCGCAGGCTATGCTTCGGTATTTTTGAGTACGTCGGCAATCAGGTCGCTTTCAAAACCACGGCTTAGGGCATATTGCTGCAGCTTATACCGGCGCTTGTAGGCGTCCTTTTCGAGGATTTGCGCCGCTTTTTTTGCCAGTAACTTTTCGAGGGCTTTAATATAATCGTCGCCATCAATACCCAGGAGTGCTTTTTTGATCAGTACAGCAGGCACTCGTTTAAACGTTAATCCTTGTTTTATTTTGATGCGGCCCCAGCCTTTTTGGCTAAACTTACCTTTGGCATAAGCTTTGGCAAAACGCTCCTCGTTTAAAAAATTGTTCCCGATCAGGTTGGAAATGATCTGCTCCACATCTTTAGGGTACAAGCCCCATTCGTACAATTTATCGCGCACTTCCTGTTGCGATCGCTCCTGGTAGGCACAGTATCTTTCGGCTTTGGTTAACCCAATTTTAGGATCGGCAATTTTAGCGGGGAGTTTATTGGGTTCCATCAAACCAAAATTCGTTATTATTCTTGTATTGATATAAATATCTTGAAATTAGTACCATGTTGAACAACCAGTATTCAATTGCCAGTATCAAAAAAATAATCGGCGCTTCGGGCGGCACAACGCACCCGGCGCAGATCAGCAACCTGCTTACCGATAGCCGCAAGATCAATAACCCGTCGGCATCCTTGTTTTTCGCTCTAAGCGGGAGGAGGGATGGGCATGAGTTTATTGCCGAGGTATACCGTGCAGGTGTACGTAATTTTGTTGTTCAGCACAAGCCCGGTGATGCCAAAGCTATGCCCCTCGCTAACTTTTTGGTGGTTGATGATGTATTGAAGGCCCTGCAAACACTGGCGGCGCATCATCGCGAATGCTTTAAATACCCGGTGATCGGCATCACCGGCAGCAACGGCAAAACCATTGTTAAAGAGTGGCTGTACCAATTGATATGTCCGGATAAAAAGATTGTGCGCAACCCCAAGAGCTATAATTCGCAGATAGGGGTAGCCTTGTCGGTATGGCAAATGGAAGACAAGTTCGAGTTAGGGATATTTGAGGCGGGTATATCAACCACAGGCGAAATGAAACGCCTGCACGCCATATTAAAACCCACTATTGGCGTGCTTACGCACATGGGCGCAGCGCATAACGAGGGCTTTAGCAGCATGGAACAAAAGCTTGAAGAAAAGCTCAAACTTTTTACCGGTTGCGATACCGTGGTTTACCATTACGATACGCTAAAAGACTACCCCAACAAACTTCCGGGTAAGGTACAGTTTACCTGGAGCCAAAAATTTGAGGTTGCCGACCTGTATGTTTTTAGCGAGACGATAATCGCAAAGAAATATTATTTCCGGGCAAAATTTAAGGGTAAAGAAATTGAGTGCTTAGTGCCCTTTACCGATGAAGCGTCCGTAGAAAACGCCATTACCTGCTGGGCAACTATGCTTGCGCTGGGGTACGACCCCGCACTGGTTGACGACCGTATGGAGCACCTGGTGCCTGTAAGTATGCGCATGGAACTGAAAGAAGGTATAAACGATACCTCCGTTATTGATGATTCCTACAACTCTGATATACAATCGCTGGAGATCGCGCTTAACTTTTTAGATCAGCAAAACCAGCACCCAACGCGTACGGTTATCCTGTCGGATATTTTTCAGTCGGGCATGGAACCTGAAAAACTATACCAGCAGGTAGCGGCGCTGCTCACCGAAAAAAAGGTGAATAAGTTTATCGGGGTAGGTAAGGCCATATCAGCGCAACAAACACTTTTTAAAGTAAAGGTGAAGCACTTTTATGATGGTACCGACAGTTTACTTGCTGACTTGCCTAAACTGGATATTAAGGATGAAACGGTATTGATCAAAGGTTCGCGCAGTTTTGAGTTTGAGCGCGTTAGCCGTGCACTGGTAAAAAAAGCGCACGAAACCGTTATGGAGATCAATCTGAACGCCCTGCAAAACAACCTTAACTACTATAAGGCAAGACTTAACCCGGGTGTCAAGGTAATGGCCATGGTCAAGGCATTTTCTTACGGTAGCGGTAGTTTTGAAGTGGCTAATATGCTGCAATTCAACAAGGTAGATTACCTGGCGGTCGCTTTTGTTGACGAAGGCGTAGCCTTGCGCAACGCGGGCATCAACCTGCCCATTATGGTGCTCAACCCCGAAGTATCGGCATTTGATAAAATGGCTGAGTTTAAACTGGAACCCGAGATATACAGTTTTACCTTGCTGGATGAGCTGGTGAAATTTGCGCAGGCCAAAAAGATAACGGAGTACCCCATCCACATTAAAATTGATACGGGTATGCGCCGCCTGGGTTTTGAGGATTTTGAAGTGGAAACCTTATGCGATTTAATACAGGAGAACAAATATGTTCACATACAGTCGGTATTTTCGCACCTGGTTGCCAGCGATGCCGAAATGCACGACGAGTTTACGTTAAAGCAGATATCTGCGTTTGAGAAAGCCTGCATAGCAATTGAGGAAGCATTGGGTTATCAAACCATCAAGCACATCGCCAATACATCGGCCATCAGTCGCTGGCCTGCCGCGCAGCTGGATATGGTGCGCCTGGGTATAGGCCTGTATGGCATTGATAGCGCCTTTAAGGCCGATGTTAGTCCGTTGCAGCCCGTGGCGTCGTTAAAAACCAGTGTATCGCAGGTAAAAAAGGTTTTGGCGGGTCAAACCATCGGTTACAACCGCAATGGCAGTTTGCTTAAAGATGGTAAGATAGCGACCGTGCGCATTGGCTATGCCGATGGCTATCTGCGTGCTTTTGGCAACGGCGTTGGTAAAATGCTTATCAAAGGTAAACTGGTGCCAACTGTAGGCAATGTATCCATGGATATGTGTATGATAGATGTTAGCGAAATGGAAGTAAAAGAAGGGGATGAAGTAATTGTATTTAACGAGGACTATAAAATTGAAGAACTGGCCCGGCAGATCAATACCATCCCATACGAAATACTCACCAATGTTTCGCAAAGGGTAAAAAGAGTGTATTTTTACGAGTAGGTAAAGCCGAACAAATGAATAGAATTTTCCGTGCGCTGTTTAGATATTTTGCCAAAGGCCTGTTGATCGTAGTGCCGCTGGGCGCGGCCTTTTTTTTAATTTTCTGGGCCGTATCAACGGTTGATAACGCCCTGAACCTAAGTAATATACTATTGGTTGACCCTAAAACCGGCAAACATATTTATATACCCGGCCTGGGTATTTTAATGGTGGTGCTTGTGGTTCTGCTGGCGGGCGTTATTGTAACAAATGTCATTACCCAACCCATAAAAAACTGGTTTAACCGCTGGATAAACCGCTTGCCCTTGTTTAAATTTCTGTACTCATCTATCAAAGACCTGACCGAGGCTTTTGTTGGCGACGAGAAAAAGTTTAACGAGGCGGTTATCGTAGAGGTTAACGAGTTCGGGTTAAAAAAGATCGGCTTTTTGACGCAGAAGGACCTGGCCATTATCGGTATGCCGGGAGAGGTTGCTGTGTATATCCCTTATTCATATTCCTTTGCCGGACAGGTTATCATCATATCATCCGACAAGGTTAAACCGATCGATAAAAAAGGTGGCGATATGATGAAATTCGTCATATCGGGCGGTGTAAGCGGCTTGTAACCTGGTGTGTTAAGCAGGTACGGCGGCCTTACTTTGGCTACGATATTTGGCGAGATTGATCAACAGTACGCTGCCTAAAATGATAACCAGCCCGCCTATCTGTATGAGCGAGATACTTTCTTTACCAAAAAATACGCCCAAAAAAACCGCTATAACCGGATTAACATAAGCATAAGTGCTTACCTGGGTAGCCGGGCGTACCTGTAACAGCCACACGTAAGCGCTAAACGCCGCCAAGGAGCCAAAAGTTATCAAATAGCCTATTGATAACCAGGCATTAACCGGGATAGTATGCCAGTTTAAATGTTGTACCTCGCCGGTGGCAAACGATGCGATAGTATAAACAACCCCTGCGGCTATCATTTGCCAGGTTGAATTTACCGGTCCCGATACCGCCGCGGCTTTATATTTGCCATAAATGGAGCCAGCACACCACGACATTGAACCCAATACCACTATGACCATGCTCCAAACGCTGGCGTTAATGGCACCTGCCTTAAATAATTGAATTATCTGTTCGCTAAACAACAGGATAACACCGGCAAACCCTATCAGCAGGCCCATCAGCGTCCATTTGTTCTTTAAGTTTTCGCCCCATTTTGGAAAATCGACCAATACGAACCATATAGGCGCGGCCGAAACCAAAATAGCAACCATGGCGCTTGGCAAAGTTTGTTCGCTCCAGATAACTGTGCCCATTGCTATAAAAAGCAACATGATACCACTTACCGAAGCATGAAAAATATCTTTCAGCACAAACACTTTTTCGCCTTTAAACAGGCACCAGCCCAACATTAGCAAACCAGCTATGGCAAAACGCACGGCGCCTATAACCATTGGCGGGAAGCCTTGTAACGCTACACGTAAAAAAAAGTAAGTAGAACCCCAAACTACATATACGATAGCAAAGGCTATAATTACCATTACTGGGGAGGCTTTTTGGGTAGTTTGTGAAGGCATAGGTAACAAAACAATGGCCGGGAGATCAATACTCCGGGGTTATGGGCAAAACAACGTAAAGTTTTTTTTGAACAGAAATTTACACATCAGCAAAATGTAAAGATGTATAAACAAAAGGGGATAGGCACTACCTGTCTTTACTATAACTGCCGCTGCTACCGCCCTTGTAACCACCACTGGGTTTAAAACCGCCGGGCTTTCGGGTACCCTGGGGTTTTTCTTCGGCTTCTTTAACTACAATAGTACGTCCATATATTTCGGCACCGTTAAGGTCTTCCATAGCTTTAAGCGCAGATTCGCGGTCGGGCATTTCGGCAAAGCCAAAACCTTTGCTCTGACCGGTTTGCCGGTCGGTAATAATTTTTAACGAAGTCAGTTCACCATAATCTTCAAACAGTTCCCTCAGTTCGGACTCCTGGATCTTGTATGGTAAATTTCCAATAAAAATATTCATGTATACACGTACTTATTTCAAAAATAAAGTATTTTTTTATCAAAAGCCTATTTTATTTTTCAATTCAACCCACAGTTATAAAATTGTTTTTAATGCTGGGTAAATTGCTTTATTTGCATCAAAATATAACAGAATGATCGCAAGTTTTGAAGCTTCTATTAAGCAGCTGGCAATTCATCGTGTTGGTAATAAACTGCTTGACGAGTTTTATGCCTTGTCGGATAAGCCCATCGCGGTTAACGATGAGGTGCTGACGGGTTTAATGATGAAATACTTTTTAAGCCCCTTCGAAAAGGTGAACGAGGTTTACCGGTTTATGCACTCGAGCGGCGACCTTAACCTGAACGAGCTTTTTCATTTTTGCGAAATAATGTTTGATGATACGGACAGCTTTCATCAAACCAGCCAGCAAATAACCAGGTACCTGTTTGATACCACCAACCACCCCAAGATCAAAGCGGGGGAATTATACATCGCATACTTTAAGGACATCCAATTGGAGGGCCAATTGCTTGATGCTGTGGGTATTTTTAAATCGGAAACTAAAGAGCCCTTTCTTAAAGTTTACCCGGATACCGGTGGCTTTAATATTGAATATGAGCAGGAGGGGATAAACCTGAATAAACTGGATAAAGGCTGCCTGGTGTTTAATGCTGAAAAGGAGGAGGGGTACAAAGTTCTGGTAGTAGACCAGACCAACCGCAATAACGAGGCCGTGTATTGGAAAGACGATTTTTTAAAGCTACGAATCCGCAATGACAGTTTTAACCAAACCAGTAACACGCTCAGCATCTATAAAAACTTTGTATCGCAAAAGCTTGATGATGAGTTTGAGTTGACCAAGGCGGATAAAATTGACCTGCTAAACAAATCGATAAAGTATTTTAAGGCTAATGATACTTTTGACCTGGATGAGTTTGGCGAGCAAGTGTTGGGTAATGAAAAAGCGATCGAATCGTTTAAAACCTATAAGAACCAGTACGAGCAGGACCACGAGACCGAGATAGCCCAATCGTTCGATATATCCACCGCGGCAGTAAAAAAGCAGGGCAGGGTGTATAAGAGCATTTTAAAGCTCGACCGCAATTTTCATATTTATATCCATGGCAATAAAGAGCTGATAGAGAAAGGCTTTGATGATGATAAAGCCATGAATTTTTACAAGGTTTATTTTAAGGAGGAAGCGTAAATCTCAGGTAAGATGGATGATGTAATATGGACGATGTGATTTAGATGCTACATCGTCCATGTTACATCTCACATTTTACATCTAAACAAGCGTCTTCGGTATCATAATAATGATGGAAGTGCCTTTGCCGCGCTCTGACTTAACATCAATGGCACCCTGGTGCTTTTCAATGATGCCAAATACGATGGACAGGCCAAGCCCGGTACCCTCACCAACTTCTTTTGTCGTAAAAAACGGATCGAACATTTTTTGTTTGACAGTATCGGTCATCCCCACGCCTGTATCGGTAATTTCGATGCTGATGTTTTCGGGATAATCTTTGGTTACGATCAGCACATTTTCTTTGTGGTGTTTTTTCTTTTCCTTAATAGCCTGTATACTGTTTTGTATCAGGTTCATAAAAACCTGGTTCAATTTCCCCGGATAGCAGTTGATGGGCTTAATTTTGTCAAAAACGGGCGTAATTTCAATATAATAGGGTATGGTGCCCCGCAGCAAGATGAGGGTGCTTAATATACTTTTATTAATGTCGGCAGGTTTTAGTTCCACCTCATCGGTACGGCTAAAGGTGCGCAGGCTTTGCACAATTTCGGCGGTACGGGCGGCGCCCTCTTCAATACCGTTCAGCAGGTCGGCTATTTCGGTTTTTACAAACTCAAGGTCGATGCTGTTTTTCAGGTCGTTGGCGGGCTTAAACAACTCGCTATCTTTTACTTGTTTTTCAATAGCGGCATATTTATCCAGCAGTGCAAATATGTCGTTAAAATCAAGTCTAAGCGGCTTAACATTCGATTTTACAAAATTGATGGGGTTGTTTATCTCGTGCGCTATACCTGCCGTGAGCTGGCCCAGCGAGGCCATCTTTTCTGTCTCAACCAGTTGCGTTTGTGCCGACCGCAGGTTAGTAACCAGGCCGGTCAGGTTTTTATTGCTTTCCAATAGCTCTTTAGTGCGCTCTAAAACCCTGGTTTCTAACACGATATTTTGCTCGGTTATCAGCCGTTCGTTCTCGCGTGCTATACGTAGTGCTACAAATTGTGCCTGGGTATTTTGGTCGCGGTAAAAGTTGATCTTATCGGCCAGCGCGATAGAAAACATTACGATCTCGAGGGCCGAGGTATATAAAATGATATTGCTTGTAAAATCATTATAAACGATATACCCTTTATTACGGGCCACAGAGAGCAGTACCGATATTAGAAACAGCCCCCAGCCGAACATAAAAAACTTGGCAGGTTTATAACCTTTGGTATAAAGTATTATGCCTAATATCAGCAATGCTATGCTTGATATGGTAGCGCAGACCGAAACAAGGCTGTACGCCAGCGTAAAATTACCGAGCGCCACGCAAAGCAGGGGCACGGCAAACAACACATAAAACAAAAAGTAATATTTATAAATAGTCTTTTCGCGTTGTTTTAACTGCAAAAACTCATCTACAAATAAAAGGATGGAGATCCAGAAAAATATACGGCAAAACGGGGTTAAGTAAGTATTTAAAAAAGCGGTACCGATAAGCGCGTGCCCATATCCGCGCAGCGTTGCCTGGCTGATGCCCAAAAAACAGATATAGCTGGTGTAGTACAGGTAGCTTTTATCTTTCACGATGACGTACAATAGTAAGTTATACAACACCATAATAAACACGATACCCATAAAAATGCCAAAAATGATGTTTTTTGACATGAATTTTTCGATGAACATATTTGCGCCGTGAAACTCGATGGGTAAAACATCGGGTACTTTACTCTCAATACGCAAGTAAATGGTGCGTGCCGAGTCGGGCATAAGGGTGCAGTTGATCAGGTTGGTGGATGGCAGGATGTTATCGTCGGATCTCGGTTTTTCGGCTTCCTGGTGGATAATGTGGCTATCTTTTTTAGCGATAGCATAAACGTCAAAATCATCTATTACGCTGGCGCTGATGCTGATAGGGATATACGGTTCGGCTGTTTTATTGACCAATACCAGCTTTAACCAGATGACCGAATTTGACACCCTTAAACGGGGAAGGGCCATAGCACAGGGCTTAAAGCCGGGATTATTGATCACATCATCAATACTGAGGTTAGCACGAGGGTCTTCTAACTCTAAAAAATACTGCTTGTCGATAAGCCTGGTATCAGTTTCGCGGATGACCAGGGTATCAGGCCCTGCTAATGAAATCAAGCTTTTTATTAAGAATAGAAACAAAAAGATATTTTTTTTCATTATTTATGCCGACAGTTTGGTACCCTTGTATTATTTGATCGATAAATGTGCGCAGAAAATTAAACATTTAGCCAATATTTTTCGTTAAATAAAAAAGCAGCGCGTGTATCACAACTGTTTTTTAGCCGTTTACTTATAAACTTACTTAGATGAACCAGTTTGGAGTGCTTTATGTTGACGACGAGGTACATAACTTAAACAGCTTTAAGGCTGCTTTCAGGCGCGATTTTAATATTCATGTGGCGCAATCGGCCCGTGAGGGGCGTAAAGTTTTAGATCAGAATGAGATAGCCGTTATTGTTACCGACCAGCGTATGCCGGGCATGACAGGCATTGAGTTCCTTGAATCCATTATCCCCGTTTACCCCGATACCATCCGTATTTTATTGACCGGTTTTTCGGATATTAATGCGGTGATGGACGCCATTAACCGCGGGCAGGTATATAAATACCTGGTTAAACCATGGGCCGATGAAGAACTGAGGATGTATATACAGAACGCTATTGAAATTTATACCCTGCGCAGCGAAAACCGCGACCTGTCGCAAAAGCTTGATGCCGCCAACCGGCAGTTGGAAAACCTGACCAAAAACGGGTTGTAATTACCCAATAATGAAAGCTTTATAATTTAAACGATACTTTCGGATTTTTTTTATTATCTTTAGCGGTTAAACCATAGTTAAACCTAATAGTCTAATTAAGGTTCCCCTTGATTAATTGAAAGATTGAAAGCACCCTTAAGGGCAGCATTTTTGCTTGCCGCATTTTTGTTGTTTTTTAATAAAACGGAAGCACAGTCCGGCAACTCAAACATTGGTACCGAGTTCTGGACGGGCTATATGGTCCACATTAGCGGGGCCACGGGCAACAGCGCCTCGGCCATGATCCTTTATATCGCTTCGGACGTAGCCACCACCGGCACCGTTACTATTACCGACAATAGTTTTAACCCGATATCATTTAGCGTTACACCTAATGTTGCCACTTTGGTAACTATACCCGCGGCTGCTTACCTTGGTACAAATGGCACGCAGTCAAAAGGCATACATATTGTAAGCGCAAACCCCATAGCTGTTTACGCGCATATTTATGCCAGCGCGGTTTCGGGCGCTACGTTGTTGCTGCCGGTTAATACCCTGGCTAACGATTATTACTCGTTAAACTACACACAGTTATCAAACGCGACACCTTCGTATTCGGCATTTATGGTCATCGCAACCGAGGATGCCACCACCATTCAGATAACGCCTTCGGCCGCGTTAATTGACGGATCAAAGGCAAATGTGCCTTTTAACATAACGCTTAATAAAGGCCAGGTTTACCAGGGGCTTTCAAATACCGATCTAACGGGTACCCACATCACATCGGTCAGTACCGGTTCAGGGTGCAAAAAGATAGCCGTGTTTTCGGGCAGTAATAAAATATATATCGGTAAACCTAACAACTCTTCCGACAACCTTTTTCAGCAGGTTTACCCAACCGCCTCGTGGGGTAAAAGTTATATCACAGTACCTTTAAAATCGCGTGTTTACGATGTCTTCCGTATAGTTTTAAGCGATCCTAATACCACCGTATCGCTAAACGGTTCGGTTGTGCCCTCAAGCAGTTTTACAAATGGCCTGTATTATGAGTTTAACACCCTCTCGACACCGGTTACCAACAATGTAATTACTGCCGATAAGCCCATACAGGTAGTGCAATACGCGGTTACCCAGGGCAATAACCTGTTAAATAACAATAAGGCCACCGCCGGTGATATTGGCGACCCGGAGATGATCTACCTGAACCCCCTGGAGCAGACCATTGACCACGTAACACTTTATTCGACTGATAAGTTCAAAATTCTTAACGCGTTTATCAATGTGGTGCTGCCAACGCCCGCTGTATCTTCATTTTTATTAGACGGCACCTCGCAGGCCAGCCAGTTTTTGCCGGTTGCGGGTAACCCGGCCTATTCGTACGCGCAAATTACAGTTGGTTTAGGTGCAACGCATAACATATCTGCCAGTCAGGGCTTTAACGCTATAGCTTATGGTTTTGGCAGTGCCGAATCGTATGGTTACGCCGCGGGCACCAATGTGAAAAACCTGAACGAGTACGTGCAATATTCGGACCCTAAAACAAGCCAGGCCTATACATCAAGTTGCGCCGGTACAGCATTTGAGCCGCAAGTAGTTATCCCATACCTCACCACAAGCATCACCTGGGACCTGGGCAATGGTTCGGCGCCGGTTGTGCAAACAGCACCTGTACCCAAAAGTACCTTCACCAAAAATGGCGTTCAGCTGTATGTTTATGGCTATGGCTCCACGGTGTCTTATCCGTCGGCGGGCACTTATCCCGTAAAGGTTACCGTAGTTGACCCTATAACTACCGTATGTGGCTCAAATGAGGAGATAGACCTTAATTACGCGGTATCTAACCCGCCATCTGCTGCCTTTGCTTCGCGCGATACCATTTGCGTTGGCGATACGATAGGCTTTAAAGATCAATCATCAGGTAATGGCAGCAGTATTAAATCGTGGACATGGCAGTTTGGCAATGCTGATACCTCCATTGTACAAAACCCTGTTTATACTTACAATACACCCGGCGATTATACGGTTACATTAACAACAACCATCCCATCGGGGTGCCAGGCAGTGGGTACAAAAAAGGTGCACGTAAGGCCCTTGCCGGTGCCCGCGTTTTCGTTCTCTTCGCCCGATTGTGAAACGCAGGCCATAACTTTTACAGATCAATCAACCACTGCCGAGGGAAACATTACCAAATGGGTTTGGGATTATGGCGACGGCAGCGCCGTTGATACCCGGACCAACAACCAGGCTTTTGCACACACTTTTGCTACTGCCGGTACATATACGGTAAAGCTGATGGTAACTACGGATAAGGGATGCTTTAGCAGCAGCATAAGCCATGTAGTTGTTGTGCACCCGCACCCGATAATTGATTTTACCCTGCCCGATGTTTGCCTGGTAAATTCGGTTGCGCAATTTACCGATAAAACCACAACGGCGGATACGAGCAAGATACCACTCAAATACCTGTGGGATTTTGGCGACGCGGCGGCTACCATTGCAAACCCTAATAGCTCTTTCCTTAAAAACCCAACGCACCAGTTTATTAAGGCCGGGGTTTACCGTATCAGTTTGACAGTCAAATCAAAGGATACCTGCATCGTATCGTTAACAAAAGATTATACCGTTAGCGGCCAGGCCAGTTTTACGGCTCCGGCGACAGCCTGCCCGGGCGATACCGTTTTGTTTAGCGATCAAACCGATGCGACAAATAAAGTAGTATCGGCATGGCATTGGGATTTTGGGAATGGCAAAGATACATCAGCCTTGCAAAACCCTAAATTTGCATTTGCCCAGCCTGGTGATTATAACGTTACGCTGACCGTAACCGGCCATAACGGCTGTTCAACAACATTGTTTAGCAAGGGTATCCATATCAACAAAAAACCGATATCGGCATTTACGTGGTCAAACCCCGACTGCGAAACCAAGAGCATCACCTTTACCGACCAGTCTACCGCTGCGGAGGGCACCATTACCGCCTGGTCATGGGATTTTGGCGATGGATCAGCATTATCGAGATTAAAAAACCCGACCCACGTATTTAGCCCGTCTAAAACTTATGTGGTGACGCTGACCGTAACAACCGACCTTGGTTGCAGCAGCGTCGCGTTAAGCAAGCAGGTAATCGTAAACCCGCAACCCGTGGCCGATTTTACTATACCCGATGTTTGCGTAAGCGATGGTGCCGCCATATTTGCGGCCATCCCTGATAAGAACGGTTTGATCTACTCCTGGAACTTTGGTGACAATGCCTCCAACATCACCGCGCAAAACCCTAATACAGCAACAGGGCTTACCGTGCAGCACCATTATAGCGCCATCGGCACGTATAATGCCCGGCTTACGGTTACTACTACAAGCGGTTGCGTATCCGACACGGTTAAACAGTTCAAGGTGAACGGCTCATCGCCCAAAGCGGCATTCGCGGTGCTCAACAGCGGCACTTTATGCAGCAGCCGCGAGGTGTTTTTTGTTGACAGCGCATCGGTACCGGGCTTTGGCAATGGCGACGTGACCAGTATTGACATGTATTATGACTATGCTAATAACCCCACCGTAAAAACACACTACGAACGGCCCACATTCGGCCAGCTATTCAGGCATACTTACCCTGTTATCAACACTACAGCAAGTAAAAACTACACGGTACACATGGTTGCTTATTCGGGCAATTACCCTACAACAACCTGTCTATCAACTTTGGATAAAGTGATAACCCTGTTACCTGTGCCAGTGGTAACTTTTACGCCCGATACACAGGTTTGCATTAACGGCGGGCCGGTACAACTGTCATCGGCGGTAACCATACAGCAAGGCCCGGCAGGCGCGCCTACATTTACCATTGATGGCGCGGCAGCAGCAGGCGGCATATTTAACCCGGCCCAACTTGGTTTGGGTGCGCATGTGGTACGCTGTATTTATACTTCGGCAAACTCGTGCGCCGATACTTTGAAAAAAACGATCACCGTTGAACCGGCACCCACTATCACCACGGTATATGCGCAACTGGTTTTGGCAGGTGGCAGCCTCAAATTACAGGCCACTGCAACAGGCAGTAATTTGACCTATTTGTGGACCCCATCGACCGGATTGAGCAAAAACAATATTCTTAACCCGGTGGCTTCGCCGCTTGCTGATACCAAATACAAGCTTACCGTTACATCGACAACCAGCGGTACGGCCTGCCCGGTTACCGATTCGGTTTTTGTAAAAGTATTGCAGGCCCCGGTCATACCGGCCGCGTTTACGCCTAACGGCGACGGGATAAACGATACCTGGAATATCCAGTACCTGGATACATACCCCGGCGCTACAGTTGAAGTGTATAACCGCAACGGCGAAAAAGTTTTTTCGTCGGTAGGATATGGAAACCCCTGGGATGGCCGTTATAGAGATGTTGACCTGCCGATGGGGACGTACTACTACATTATTGACCCTAAACACGGCCGCGGTAAGCTAACCGGTTCGGTAACTATCGTGAGGTAAAACAAAACGCGTTTGTTTTTATTGTTTGTGCATATACATGGGTGAAAAATACTTTTAAAAAATTATTACTTTTTGCTGCCGTAAGCTTAGCTTTTATAAAAGGGTATGCCCAAACCAACACATCAAACAAGGGGACAAACTTTTGGCTGGGTTATATGGAAAATATACGCGGGGTTGTTGTGATCAACAACAAAGCCTGCGAACTGGACCTCTACATCACATCGGATGTAAGTACTACGGGCAGCGTTACTTTTGCTGATGGCACGGCAGCAATCCCGTTTACGGTGACCGCCAATCAGGTTAGTACGGTAGTGATACCGCAAAGCCAGTTTTTAAGTAGCGGGGGGCAGTTTTTAAACGGCATTAATATTACATCGGTACAGCCCATTGTGGTATTTGCGCATATACATGCCAACGCCGTATCGGGCGCTACGCTGGTTTTGCCTGTAGCCACCTTGGGTAAAGATTATACCTGTATAAGCTATACACAACGATCAAACGAGCAGCCTGCCTTTTCGGCTTTTGTAGTAGTTGCAACCGAGGATAGCACCGTTGTGAAAATAACCCCGACCGGCACCCTCACAACCGGCCAGGCGGCCAATACACCGTTTACCATCAATTTAAGAAAAGGGGAGCTATTCCAGGGTTTGTCAACCACCGATATTACGGGTACACGTATCCAGTCGGTGAGCAGCGGAAGCACAACCTGTAAAAAGATAGCCGTATTTTCGGGAAGCAGCAAGATCAATATCGGCTGCCCCAATGCTACGTCGGATAACCTTTTCCAGCAGGTGTACCCAACGGCTTCGTGGGGTAAAAATTATTATACTGCCCCCCTCAAAGACCGCAATTACGATACCTACCGCATTATTTTAAGCGACCCCACCGCCACCGTAAAGCTAAACAACACCATTATACCCAGTACCAGTTTTGTAAACGGGTATTATGAGTTTAACAGTGTTACGCCCAACATTGTCAATGCCGATAAACCCATACAGGTAGTACAATACGCGGTTACCCAGGGCAATACGTTAAATTGCGTGTCGGACCCAAGCGATGTAGGCGACCCCGAAATGATATTTCTGACCCCTATTGAGCAAACCATCAGCCAGGCTACCCTTTACTCAACACCGGCCGAAGCAATAATAAAACAGTACATCAATGTTATCATTCCTACTTCGGCAGCTGCGTCGTTTACCATCGACGGTGCGAAACCATCAGCACCTTTTTCAACCTTTTCGGTTGATCCTTCTTATTCATATGGGCAGTTTACGGTTACAGCAGGTACACACAATATAACGGCGTCGGACGGGTTTAACGCCATAGCATACGGGTTTGGCAATGCCGAATCGTATGGGTACGCGGCCGGCGCCAATCTGCAGGACCTTAACAAATACCTGCAATTTGTTAACCCGCAAACCAGCCAGGTGGTTACCAGCGGCTGCACCGGGCAAAACTTTGCCGCCAATATTACTTTGCCATACGCAACTACCAAACTTACCTGGAACCTGCAAAATGGCAGCCCGCCCTATACCGATGTGGCCCCGGTACCTTATCAGGCAGTACAAAAAGGGACACAAACCTTGTATACGTATGCCTATCCCAGGCCTGTCAACTACCCGGTTGCCGGCTCGTATGTTATTAAAGTTATCGCTTTTAACCCGATCGCTGATGCCTGCGGGTCGAACGACGAGATAGACCTCAACTTTGATATTTATGACCCGCCGGTTACTAAATTCTCCTCGCGCGATACCATTTGTTTTGCCGATACCATACAGTTTCATGACCAGACGGTGGCGGGCAGTAAAACCATCGCCTCATGGCATTGGGACTTTGGTGATGGGGATACCTCAAATGTGCAAAGCCCGGTGCACACATATGTAAAGTCGGGCGATTTTACAGTAACCCTGACAACCGTTGGCCAAACCGGGTGTGCGGGTACGCCGTATCAAAAAAAGGTACATGTGTTTGTATTGCCGGTTGCGTCGTTTACTTTTTCGCAGCCCGATTGCGCAACGCGGACGGTCGCATTCACAGATCACTCTACATCTGCCGAAAGGCCGATAGCACAATGGGTTTATGACTTTGGTGATGGCGGGCCTGTGCAGGTACAAACCAATAACCAGCCCTTTACACATACTTTTGCCGCTGCCGGTGTATTTAACGTAAAACTTTATAACATAACCGATAAAGGCTGCGCAGGTAACGCGGTAAGCAATGCTGTTACGGTAACCCCTTTGCCAGTTGTAATACCCATACTGCCCGATATTTGTATTACGGATGGGACTGCGCGTTTTGGCGATCAAAGCACTATTGCCGACGGCACTTCGGCGCAGTTTACTTATTTGTGGAATTTTGGAGATGCCGCAAACTCGTCGGTAACCAATCCAAACACATCAACGGCTAAAAACCCTTCGCATATTTATGCCGCCGCGGCTAATTATAACATGAGCCTTACGGTGACATCAAAAGATGGCTGCAGCGTTAAAAAGGATACCGTATTTACTGTAAACGGGGCAAACCCTAAAGCAGCGTTAACTGTGCTTAACCCGTCGCAACTGTGCAGCGATCACGAGGTGTTTTTTGTTAACAACTCAACGGTCGATTTTGGTTCGGTTACCAAACTGGAGGTGTATTACGACGCAAGCGATCCCACATCCTTAGTCACCTATAATCACCCGGCAATAGGGCAGGTGTTACGGCATACCTATCCGGTATTCTACTCGGGAACAAAGAGTTATACGGTACACATGATCGCGTATTCGGGTACCAAATGTTCAAACCCAATCGACGTGAATATTACCTTGCTGCCTGTGGCGTTGCTATCGTTTACAGCATTGGCACCGGTTTGTTTAAATGCCCCGGTGGTGCCGCTTGTGGCGACGGAAAGCCAGGGCCCGCCGGGGCCGGCGGGTGTTTTTTCGGGTGCGGGGGTAACCGGCAACACTTTTGATCCGGCGGCCGCGGGTGTGGGTACGCATACCATCACTTATATTTTTACACCTACCAACCAATGTGCCGATACCGTAACCCAAACTATTACTGTGAACCCACTTCCTGGTGTTACGGTTGGCCCGGATACGGCTGTGTTAGCCGGCAAAAGCATCCGGCTTATCGCGACGGCATCCGGCAATAATTTGACTTACAAATGGACGCCATCGACCGGGCTTAGCGCTGATGATGTATTAAACCCCATGGCCAGCCCGGCGGTTACCACAACTTACACGCTGACGGTCTCGGCCACCGGTGGGTGCACAAACTCGGCAAGCCTTACCGTAAAAGTATTGCAGCCCCCGGTTGTGCCCAACACCTTTAGTCCAAATAATGATGGCATAAATGATACCTGGAATATTAAATACCTAAACGATTACAGCGGCTGCACCGTACAGGTGTTTAACCGTACCGGCGAGTTGCTTTACTCATCGATAGGGTATGGGCAGCCCTGGGATGGGCGGTTTAACGGTAAACCATTGCCCGTTGGTACTTATTATTACATTATTAACCCCAAACATGGGCGCGGGGTTATTTCGGGTTATATCACTATTTTACGATAATTTAACTTTTGGTTTGTAAAATTGCAGCTTTGATATACAAGCAGACCGAAGAAAAGCTATATTCGTACCACGCCAGGATACTGAAACATATTTGTTAACGTTATAAAGTGGTTATGGTGTAATTAACGCACTCACGTAAAAGCCTGCGACTGCTATTTTTAGATAAATGAAGAGAATTGTACTAATTGTTTTGTTAGCTGCAGGCGGTTTACACACAATGGCCCAGCAGCGCCCGCAATACACGCAATACGTTTTAGACCCTATACTGGTTAACCCCGCGGTTAGCGGTATTGAAAACTATACCGATGTAAAAGCCGGTTACCGCAGCCAGTGGACAGGTTTGTTAGGTGCGCCTGTTACCTCTTACTTTACTGTAAGCACGCCGATAGGGAAAGATTTTATTGAAGGCGATGCCACACAAAGCCCGGCAAATGGCGAGAACCCGCTTGGCCGCTCGTTTGTAGAAACCTATATGGCCGCCGAACCACATCACGGTATTGGTTTAACCGCTGTTACCGACAAGGCAGGCCCCATCAGGCAAACCAATATCGACCTTACTTATGCTTACCACTTAGGTATTTCGCCAACGTTGAACCTTGCTGCCGGTGTATCAGCCGGGATCTCGAATTATACGTTAAATACGGCCGAAATAACAACAGAGTTTTCGGACCCGGCCATCAACGGTGGTAACTATAACCAGTTTAAACCCGATATTGGCGTAGGGGTGTGGGCCTATTCGTCAACCTATTTTATAGGCGCTTCGGTGCAGCAGTTACTGCCGCAAACCATCAGCTTTAGCAGCAATTCTATTTATAACCAGGGCAAAACGGTGCCGCACTTCTTTTTTACCGCGGGCTACAAAGTGTTTTTGAACGATGATATCACACTGCTGCCATCGGCAATGGTTAAAGTGGTTGACCCGGTACCGGTAAGTTTTGATGCTAATGTAAAATTAGCTTTCCGCGACCACTTTTGGATTGGCGGCGCTTACCGCGAAAATGATGCCGTAGCCGCTATGATCGGGTTTAACCTGGGGTCGTTCATTAGCCTGGGATACTCTTATGATTATACCACCTCAAACCTCAATACGGTAAGTAACGGTACCCACGAAATTGTTTTGGGTATATTTTTAAATAACCGCTACAAGGTTACCTGCCCGCAGCATACATTTTAGTTAACCTACCCAGGTAACTTTTTCGCTGAGCGGGATTAATCTTTCGCCATTTGGAATGTTATCTGCATAACCCAGGTATAATATTCCCATCACAATATCTTCTTCACCCAGCTCCAGCAACTTTTTCATGGCAGTATTGTGTACCATACCGCCTGTACTCCAGAAGCTTGCGATACCCATAGACGTTGCCCCCAGTAACATATTTTGTATAGCACACGCCGTAGCCGTAATTTCTTCGACAACCGGTATTTTGGATAAGTGACCGCGTTTCATTATAGCAATGATGAGGTGCGATGCTTTATCGCCATTATGCAATATTTTTTCGTAGTTAAGCTGCATAAAGCTTTCGGCACTTATGTTATCCTTATACAATTCGGCGTGCTCATAGCAAAATGCCTTTGGTTCTGTATAAACAATAAAATACCATGGTTCGGTATTGGCGTGGGTAGGCGCCCAGTCGGCTAATCGTAACAATTGCCAAATTTGATCGTCAGGTATTTTATCGCCGTTCATCATGGGCGGTTTGGTAGTGCGCCTGTTTTTGATGACGGTTGATAGGGTAGCGGCAATATCAATGTTCATTATATTATGTGTTATTTTAACCGGATAAGCACTTAGATGCTCCAATATAAACAAACTTAGTTTTGTGTAAAGCTGTTTAAAAGCTATTCGAACAACACCGACCGGATACAGTTTTTAATTTCTGAAATAGTAACCGGCGAAACGCCAGTTAAGGATGAGCGGATAATATGGTCGTTATCAGTAACTACAAAGGCGGGAAATTGAGTGTTGCGATAATCCTGCACTATTTTACCCGCGCTGCTTATCAGCCGGGCATATTTTAATGGCTTCTCCTTTAATTTAGCGGCCGCCGTCAGGTCGTTATCCCGTGTAATGGCCATAATGATAATGTTTTCGGGATTGTGTATTTGCTTGAAAAACTCGTTCAAGCTGTCAAAACTTTCGGTGCAGGGCGGGCAGTTGGCATACCAGAATATCATCACGATAACTTTGTGGTCCATTTCGGCTTTGGTAGCCACATCAAACAACGGGTCGGTATTTAAAACTTTTCCTTCCTGCAACTCCGGACTTTTGTTGGTGATCATGGGTTTGATCATCTGGAACATTTTAAAATGCTCCAGGTCGGTCATTTTTTTCAAATACATTTTAGTGCCAGTTGCTCCGGGCTGTCCGTTCGAGCGTAAAGTGTATTCGCCGGTATTTAGTAGTTTTTGGTATTGATAGTACTTTAATTCGTTGCCCTGCTCATCATAAACAACCCGATTGGTATCCAATTTGAGTGGGGTAGATATCGTCCTGGTATGAACCACCGTATTGGTTTGCACAGGTTGATCCTGGGCCAGCGCAACCCGTCCGGCAAATAACCATATCAGTAACAAATAACCCAAAAGCCGTTTCATTGCAATCAATTAACAGTTAAAGTTTAATATATCGCCGGAAACTTATCCGGGTTGCCTTCGCTCATCATGGCGTAAACGGCTTCAACAACGTCTTCGAGCGATGGCTTACTATAGTAGTCACCATCAGAACCATACGGCGGGCGGTGTTGCTTGGCAGTAAGTGTACGTGGTTGCGCGTCGAGGTGGTAATAGCCTTTTTGTTCTTCTACTATATACTGCAAAATATAAGCCGACGCACCACCGGGCACGTCTTCGTCAATAACCAATAACTTGCTGGTCTTTTTTAACGATGCAACACATAGTTCGTCCAGGTCGAACGGATACAGGGTTTGCGGGTCTATTATTTCGGGATGTATGCCTATGGCTTCGAGTTGGGCAACAGCCTCCTGCACAATGCGCAGCGTAGAGCCATAAGATACGATGGTAATATCCGTTCCTTTATGCAGTATCTCGGCCTTGCCTATGGGTACGGTAAATTCGCCCACGTTGGCCGGTAGTTTTTCTTTTAAGCGGTAACCGTTCAAACATTCGATAACCAGGGCTGGTTCATCGCCGCGGAGCAGGGTATTGTACATGCCGGCAGCCTGTGTCATGTTACGGGGCACGCAAATGTGCATTCCGCGCAAAGCGTTTAAAATAAAGCCCATTGGCGAGCCTGAATGCCATATACCTTCTAAACGGTGGCCGCGCGTGCGCACAATGAGCGGCGCTTTTTGACCACCGCGTGTACGGTAACTAAGCGTGGCCAGGTCGTCGCTTAACACGTTCATAGCATACATCAGGTAATCCAGATATTGTATTTCGGCAATGGGGCGCAGGCCGCGCATGGCCAGGCCAAGGCCCTGGCCGATAATGGTTGCCTCGCGTATGCCGGTATCGGTAACCCGCAGATCGCCAAACTTTGCCTGCAGACCGGCAAAGCCCTGATTAACATCGCCAATAGCGCCAACATCTTCACCAAAGGCCATGATGCTTTTATCGCGGTTAAAGTTTGTTTCAAAGCAGGCGTTCAACACTTCGCTGCCGTTAATGGCTTTGGCATCTTCGGTGTAAACCGGCGCAATAACGGGCACCAGGAGCGGGGAGTGGGGCGTTTGGCTAAAAAGCCTGGAGTTAAAACGTTCTTTGTTTTTTTCGTTTTCAGTATCCAGCCAGTTCAATAATGCTTTGCGCTGCCCGGTTTGTTCTTTTGCGGTGAGCAACAGGGCTTTACGTGCGGCTGCCACAACTTCGCGGCGGCCGGGGTCGACCACTTCTTTAAGTTCGCTGCCAATTTTAAGCAGCTCTGCGGCCGAAGCCGAGGCTTGTGCCAGGTTGGTGATGAGCCCAACGGTTTCGTCGAGTTCGTTTTTTATTTCGGCGCCAAGTTCGTTCCAGGCTTCGCGCTGACATTCGCGTACGTATTTTTTTGCGGTTTCTTCCAGCTCATCCAACTCAACTGATGTGGCAATGGCGCTTTCTTCCATCCATTTGCGCATCTGTACCAGGCAGTCGTGCTCATCTTCCCAGGCTAACCTGTCTTTTGATTTATAACGCTCGTGCGAGCCGGAGGTGGAGTGCCCCTGCGGCTGCGTCATTTCGGTAACATGTATCAACACCGGTACATGCTCTTCGCGGCAAACGGCAATAGCACGTTCGTAGGTTTCGCACAAGGCAACATAGTCCCACCCGCGCACTTTAAATATCTCGTACCCGTTGGTATGCTCATCGCGCTGAAAACCTTTTAATATTTCGGAGATATCCTCTTTTGTGGTTTGGTATTTAGCGGGTACCGATATGCCGTAAGCATCGTCCCAAATGGAAATAGCCATAGGCACCTGCAGTACACCGGCGGCGTTAAAAGCCTCGAAAAACAAGCCCTCGGATGTTGAGGCATTGCCAATGGTACCAAAAGCAACTTCGTTGCCTTTAACCGAAAACTTTTTAAGATAATCCAGTTCTTTATTTTGCCTGAACAGTTTTGAAGCGTAGGCCAGCCCTAAAAGGCGTGGCATGTGGCCGCCGGTGGTTGATATATCGGCAGCACAGTTCATCATTTCGGTCAGGTCGTTCCAGTCGCCATGCTCGTTAATTGAGCGGGTTGCAAAATGGCAGTTCATTTGCCTTCCGGCCGATGCGGGGTCTTTTTCGATATCGGGGTGGGCGTAAAGCTGTGCAAAAAACTCCTTGAGGTTGCTCATGCCAGTGGCAAACATAAAGGTTTGGTCGCGGTAATAACCTGCGCGCCAGTCGCCCTTGCAAAAAACCTTGGCCATTGCCAATTGGGCAACCTCTTTACCATCGCCAAATATCCCAAATTTGGCCTTGCCCGTTAATACTTCGCGGCGGCCTATTAAACTGGCTTGCCGGCTTTCGAAAGCAATGCGGTAATCATCAATAACAATATTTTTAAAGCCTTCGAAACTTAATGGCACAATATCAGGCTTAGTGGTAGCGTTAACTACGGTATTTGGCATATATAATTTGGGTTATGCAACAAAAGTATAAAATTCTATTTTGCTAAGGTTATAATTTACAATCAAACTACAGATTTTTGACATTGTTTTTTTTGAATTAAATAATTACGTTATATTTGTATATCAACACAAGATTATGAAAAAATTAATGATTTTATGCGCGGTAATTTTAGGTTTTACAATTACTGCATCAGCGCAAACAGATACCAAACCTAAATTTAAATTTAATGAGGAAGTACACTCATTTGGTAAAGTGCCTCAGGGTAAACCGGTTACTACCGATTTTACTTTTACCAACATTGGCGAAGAGCCGCTAATACTGGCTAATGTACAACCTACATGCGGTTGCACCATTGCCGACTATACCAAGACACCGGTATTAAAAAACCAGCAAGGATCAATCAAGATCACGTATAATGCTGCCAACATTGGTGCGTTTAGTAAAACTATTGTGGTTACCTCGAATGCCGAAACTCCCAATAAGAACCTGATCATAACAGGCGAGGTTTTAGCACCGACACCTGCATCAACAACAGGAACCAACAAATAGAGTTTCAGAAAAAATAATTTAAGCCCCCCGGTATTGCCGGGGGGCTTTTTGTTTTTTAGACCGGTTAATGAGGCAGGCGCTATCCAGGGTATTATTAACCTTACAGCAATTTTTAGTAATTTTGCGACATGCCAAAAATTTCAAATAAAGGGGTGGCCATGCCGGCTTCGCCCATCCGTAAGTTAACACCCTTTGCCGATAAAGCTAAATTACAAGGGAAAAAGGTTTACCACTTAAATATTGGCCAGCCTGATATTGAAACCCCCGAGGTGATGCTTAACGCGATCAAAAATATATCGTTTAAAGTGTGGGCGTATACGCCGTCGGAGGGGACGTTATCCTATCGTACCAAGCTGACTTCCTATTACAACAAACTGGGCTACAACATTACGCCCGACAATATTATTGTGACCACGGGCGGCTCGGAAGCGATCATCATTACCATGATGGCCTGCCTTAACCCGGGCGATGAGGTGATCATTCCCGAACCGTTTTATGCCAACTATAACGGGTTTGCCTGCCAGAGCGATATTGTGGTGAAGCCTATCCTGTCGCATATCGAAAATGGCTTTGCCTTACCGGCCATAAGTGAGTTTGAAAAAGTGATCACACCCAAAACAAAGGCGATCATGATATGCAGCCCCAATAACCCAACGGGTTATTTATACTCGGAGGAGGAACTGCAGGCTTTAAAGCAACTGTGTTTAAAATATGACCTGTACCTGTTTTCGGACGAGGCGTACCGCGAGTTTTGTTACGATGGCCGCCAGTTTACATCGCCCATGCACCTGGATGGGCTGGACGAAAATGTAGTAGTGCTTGATACCGTTAGCAAGCGCTACAGCGCCTGCGGCGCGCGTTTGGGCTGTATGATCACCAAGAATAAAGCCATTATAGCCGCGGCTTTAAAATTTGCCCAGGCGCGTTTAAGCCCTGGCATGGTTGAACAAATAGCAGGCGAAGCGGCTGTTGATACACCCGACAGCTATTTTGAAGCAGTTAATAAAGAATACACCCTACGCCGCAATATATTGGTGAAGAGCCTGAACAGGATAGAAGGCGTGTTTTGCCCTAACCCAGGCGGGGCATTTTACGTGGTGGCGCAATTACCTATTGATAATGCCGATCAATTTTGCCAATGGATGCTGGAAGAGTTTAGCTACGATAACCAAACCGTAATGATGGCACCCGCCACCGGTTTTTACAGCACCAAAGGAGCGGGGCTTAACGAGGTGCGGATGGCCTACGTTTTGAATACGGATGACTTGAGGAAAGCTATGGTTTGTTTGGATGAGGCTTTAAAAGTGTACCCGGGTAGAGAGCGGAAAGCAGAAAGCTTAAAGCAGAAAGCCACAAGCGAATAATAAAAAGCAGAAAGCTAAAACAGAAAGCCGAAAGCGAATTATAAAAAGCTTTGTGCCTTTTGCTTTCGGCTTCGGTCTTAAATAAGTACCTTTGTAAGCTTTTAGCTTTAAGCTTTCGGCTCAAAAAATGGGGTCGACCGGAATTGACAGGATGGAGATAAGTATGTAAGCATGCAGCGCGTTGGGTGAATTAGCGCTTTAATCTGAACGCTCAAACTTTCAAATGGCGAAAATCAATTTGCCTTAGCTGCCTAATTTAGAATTACGTAGCTTTTGTCCCGCCGGTGTTCTGTTTTGTTGAACCGGCAACCGGGGCACCGAAAAACGAAACTGGCTTGTTTAGGGTACGATAAACAGGCGAGAAACAGTACCTAAGGGTGTAGTACAGGTGATCGGCTGACCTACTGCCCCCCGACAACCTAACAGCAGATAAGCATGTAGAAAGCCTACCTTATACCATGTTTGGACGAGGGTTCGAATCCCTCCGGCTCCACTGGACTATCAAATTAACCCTTGTAAATCAATGATTTATGAGGGTTTTTAATTTTTACTGTCAACACTACTGTCAATAAAAGTAAGTAAAATTCAATTAAGTTTGAATTAGTTTTAGCTGGCTTTTTATTTATGCATGCAACCTCCAAAGGAATATTGGGTCATTAAGCAATTGAGAACAAGTTGAGACGTGGAATTTATGGCCTTGTGGTAACGCGACCCTATATAGTCTAAATGCAATAGAAAATATAAATTTGTTATCATTTTGGTATGGTTAAGCCAATCGGATACTAATTTCCTACATTTACAAATAGTTGTTATAATAAAGTATCAAATGCGAACGATTCCAAAATTCACTGTTTCAATTTCCTTAAAACGCTTTCTAACTTCATCAAGATTTGGTTATGTGCTATCAAACATGACATGCCGTTTAACCTATAAGGAGTTAACAAAATGAGCAAGAGAACGTATGGAAAAGAGCTGTGAAGCCCGAACCCGAAAATGTTTCGCTTACGGAATTTAACAGGAGTTTGCTACACCTGATAAAGACTAAACCGCCAAAAAAAGACGATTTAACAAAGGATAAAAAGAGAAGTAGTTTGGATATTAATTGGCAAAAGGTATATTTATGAAAAGATTGCCTAAATGCCAACCGATAATCAACAGGATAATAGCGATAACATATCTAATAATGGCGAACCTGCCACGCCGTCTAATCGGCGTAACCAAACAAGCCGCAATAGCGCAACAGGCACACATTCCCGTAAAAAACAGAATACTATTGTAGAAATCGTTTCCATTCCTAATATTGACGAAACCGAAGTTAAAGAGGCAAATAGAATAGCAGCGCGAGCTAATGAAATAGCCCTTAAATCTATTAGGGTTAACGTTTTTTTGGCTCTCGTAACTGTTATCTTGGCAGGCGCTGCTATTATTCAATATAGGGCTTCTTTGAGTGCAGCACAAACCGCTTACGCTACCTTTGTAGCTGATACTATTTACAACTACCAAAATATCCGACATCAAAAAACAACAGATAGCCTTTCTAAAATATCTGATAGTATTAAAAATAAGCACGATAGTTCTGTCTTTCAATTGCAAATAGCATCGCTTCAAGAAACACAAAGAGAGTTTTCAAAAGCAAATGAAGCCTATCTTCAAATAAGTAATTTTGACATGGGTAAATTCAAGGCAGATGTGCCAATAATATCTTATGACATTTCTAATATCTCCAAACAACCTGTAAAAACAATTAGCGGATATAGAGCATCTTTTGTTGACCCAGATGATAAGGAAGTAATAAAAAAGATAAAAATATATGAAAGTAAAAAAGAGCCTTTTATAAACGAAACACTGTATATTACAGAACAGCCACACGCACAAAGTTATTATATGCCTAATGGTGTAGATAAAAAATTTGCAGACGCCGTTGAAAGACTTAAATTCAAGATATATCTCTACGGGAAAATTAAATATCAGAACCTTGTAACTGAAAAATATGGTATGTATGCGTTTTGCGTAGAAATAGAGACCAACGGAAATTATAGAATGATTTATCAAAAAAACACCAATATCAAATTTACTGGCCAAAATAAAAACAGCCACTAATATGGTGTAACATTGTATGTTATTGCCATAATATTAATACATGTAATTGTAATTTATCAAAATTATAATTATTATTGTTCAACTTTATTGCTGTCTGCTACTTTTGTCTACTCGTATATATTTTATGTTATATTACTAACTGGGATTGCCATAATTGATTAATCCTTCGCCGGGTTGTGACAGCAGGCAATTCAATATCAAACTATTGAGGATTTGCCATGCGACGTACCCATTCTTTAAGGATTGTCATCCTACTAATCATTCTTTTTTGGTATGGCGAAAATGCATATGCACAGGCACCAATAGTAACGTCTTTTACACCCGCGGCCGGGCCGGTCGGGACATTGGTCACGGTCAACGGCAGCCACTTAGATAATTTGACGGCATTGGTTATCGGCGGCAGCAGCGCGGTGGTGGTCAGTAATTCAGGCACGCTTGTATCAGCGCTGGTAATGCCCGGGGCTATTACCGGAAACGTTTCTTTGACCAACGCGGGGGGAACCTCGACCACAGGAAGTAATTTTACGGTCAAGCCTACGCTTTATCCCTCGTCGCAGAACATTCTGGTTCAGCCCGGTCCGGCGGCTTTCGAGCATCAACTGATGTCGGTCGCGATCAGCTCAGATGGCAATACCGCGGTTTTCGGGCAGCCGATCGACAGCGCCCAGACAGGCAGCCTGATCATTTACACACGCAATAACGGGACATGGGTCCAGCAAGGGCCGAAGTTATACGGTGCCGGCACGGTCGGGACATCGCGGATGGGTGCATCGGTTTCCCTGAGCGCCGACGGCAATACGGTCATCGCCGGCGGGTACCTTGATAATGGTAATATCGGCGCCGCCTGGGTATTCAACCGCAGCAATGGCGTCTGGGCCCAGCAGGGAAATAAATTAGTAGGTACCGATGCGACCTTTAGAACAGCGCAGGGGGAATCGGTCTCCATCAGCGCGGACGGAAACACGGTCATTGTTGGCGGGAACGGGGATAATTTCACTAACGGAGCTGCCTGGGTGTTTACGCGCAACAGCGGGGTCTGGGCGCAACAGGCCAAATTATTTGGTACCGGCAGCATCGGGCTGAGCAACCAGGGCTGGTCGGTCGCTCTAAGCGCGGATGGTAATACGGCAATCGTCGGCGGGAACGGCGATAATAATGGGGTAGGCGCGGCCTGGGTCTATACCCGGAATGGGGGGGGGTGGACTCAGCAAGGAGCAAAATTAACAGGCAGCGGCTCCGGAAATACCGCTCAGGGCTCTTCGGTCGCTTTGAGTGCTGACGGCAATTCGGCGATCGTAGGCGCTTATTCGGACAATTCCGGTATCGGGGCTGCCCGCGTCTTTACCCGCAGCAATGGCGTCTGGACACAGGAGGGGACTAAACTCGTTGGCACGGGCAATGCGGGCAATAGTTCGCAGGGCTGGTCGGTCGCTTTAAGTGCGGACGGTAATACCGCCGTCGTCGGGGCACCGGACGATAATAACTCAACAGGGGCGGCCTGGGTTTATACGCGTAGCAATGGTACCTGGACCCAGCAGGGCAGCAAACTCGTTGGGCCAGGCCTATCCGGCCAGCTTAATGAGGGCTGGGGTATTTCTTTGACCGGTGATGGTTCGTCGATGGTGATAGGGAACAATAGTTTTGCAGGAGCAGCCTGGATCTTCAGCGCAGCGCCCATACCAACCGTTACAACCATTGCAGCCACTCTCTTAACTTCCTCCGGGGCTACCTTAAATGGCGTCGTGAACGATAATGGTTCCGGTACCGCAGTAACGATAGAATATGGTACTACCCCAGATCTGACAGATCCAACTGTGGCAACATTGAGCACGGGTAACAGCCCGATTCCGGCAAACACCGGTAATGTTAATTTTACCAGCGTGCTGACCGGATTGACCCCTGCCACAGCTTATTATTTCAGAGTGAAAGCGGTTAGTTCATCTGGTACTAATTACGGCAGCACTTTAAGTTTTAGAACGCTATCCCCGCCGTCAATTGTGTCATTTAGCCCTGAAGCTGGTCCGACAGGCACAACCGTAACACTGGCAGGCGCAAACTTTAATATTACTCCATCAAACAACATCGTTTTTTTCGGAGCAACTAAAGCAACCGTAACCGCAGCGACTACTACCAGTTTAACTGTCATCGTACCCGTCGGAGCAACTTATCAAAACATATCGGTCACGGATATAACCAGCGCGTTAACCGGATGGTCGGCAAAACCGTTTATGGTTATCTATAATAATGGCGTGGTCGATGTTGCTGCGAAAGTTGATGTAGCCTTATCTTCTAGCGCAAATCCTGGTAACATAGCGATCGGTGATTTAGACGGAGACGGTAAATCAGACTTAGTGGTCGTTAATTACAGCACCAATACTATGTCTGTTTATCACAATGCTTCATCGATTGGAAGCATTAATGGGTATAGTTTTGCAACATCAGTAGATTTTGCAACAGGATTCAATCCCATCAGCGTGACCATCGGTGATGTTGATGGCGACGGTAAACCAGATCTGATCGTAGCAAATCAGTATAGTAATTCGGTCTCTGTTTATAGAAATACAACTACCATTGGTAGTATAACCAACTCCAGTTTTGCCGCCAAGGTGGATTTTGCCCTTTATTCGCAACCTCCGGGAGCACAACCATTAAGTATTGCCATTAGCGATTTTGACGGTGATGGCAAACCTGATATTGCTGTTGCAAATGCCATGAGCAATACGATTTCAATATTTCGTAATACATCTTCGAAAGGAAATATAACATCCACCAGCTTTGCGCCAAGAGTGGATTTTACTACAGGGTCGCAACCCACTTACATCAATATTGGAGACATAGATGGTGACGGAAAACCAGATATTGTAACAGCGAACTTTTATGGTAACTCTATATCTGTTTTCCGTAATACGTCTACTTTAGGCAATATTACAGCAGGAAGTTTTGCAGGTAAAGTAGATTTCGCAGCGGGGATAAACCCTCGTAGCATTGCTATTGGCGACTTGAACGGCGATGGCAAAGTTGATTTAGCGGTGGCGAATGTAAGCAATAATACGATTTCTGTTTTTCAAAACACTTCCATACCCGGTAGTATTACCGCTAATAGTCTCGCTGACAAAATAGATCTGGCGACCGAACTCGGGCCTTATAATTTAACATTTGGTGATGTGGATGGCGATGGCAAAATGGACATCTTGGTTGTAAATATAAACAGTAACACGGTTTCGGTCTATCGTAATATCATACTATCTGGTAATCTCACGGTCAATAGTTTTGCGGCTGGCGTAGATTTTACAACGGGTTCAACTCCTCTAGCTTTGGCATGTGGCGATCTCGACGGCGATGGTAAGCCAGATATAGCTGTGTTAAACAACAGGGACAATACAATATCACTATTTCGAAATGCACCGCCACCAGCTATCGCTTCGTTTAGCCCGGCACAGGGTTATACGGGTACAACAATAACGATAACCGGGACAAACTTTACAGGCGCGACCCAGGTTAGCTTCGGAGGGGCGCCAGCAAGTTCGTTTACGGTCAATTCATCAACCAGCATTACGGCTGTTGTGGGTGCAGGTGCTTCCGGGAATGTTACAGTATCCTCCGCAAGAGGGACGACAAGCATTGCTGGTTTCACCTTTGGTACCGCGCTTGACAAGACCGGCAATGGTCAGATCCCCCGCGCGGCCTATTCTTTGCGGCAGCTGAAAACAGCGTATACCCATGCAGCCATTACACCGCCTGCGACGATACCCGGTTTTACCAACGCTACTGCGCCGGTCATCAGGGTAAGAAGGTCATCAGACAATGGCCAGCTGGACATCGGTTATACAGCCAACGGCGACCTGGATACGTTAACCTTAAAGAGCTTCGCGGGCACAGGCAGCGCTTATGTTGCCACCTGGTATGACCAAAGCAGCAACAGTTATGATGTTACCCAAAGTGTTTTATCAAAACAGCCCGCCATTATAACGTCCGGTGTGGTGGAAAGGTCAGGCCTGATGCCAGCGGTAAAGTTTTCCTTTAGCGCTCAAACGGTCTTGCAAAACAATGTACCCGCAACCACGATGTTCGGTTCGGGTTATATCGGCTATGTCTTCCCGGTAATGGAAGCAGCCCCGGCTGCAAGTTCCAGTTCCGCTTTCGGGTATGGCAGCGGTACCAACAGGTGGCAGGTGCATGATATAGCCGGTGCATATTTTGATGTAGGGAGCCCGGCAAAAAGGGTAGAGACAGCCAACAGTAGTTATGTCGGTACACTCAGGAACTATTCGTTCATAGCGGATAGCAGCTTGCAGCAGATCTATGTGAATGGCGCCTTACAGGCTTCAGCGACGGTCGCGTTGACACCATGCACCCAAACCCAGTTCAACATCGGCGGCATCCCGGCATTTGTTTATTACCATTACAATCACGAATCAGAGATCATCATCTATGGTTCACGGTTATCCACCGCGGACCGTCAGGCAGTAGAAAATAACCAAGGTACATATTACTATACACCAAGTCAGCAGTTTCAAACCAGTGGTTTTTCGCTTAATATGGGGCAGCCGCAGATCGCTAGTTCGGGTTTGGTAAATTTGGATTTTAAAGTCAGCGGCGGAACGGGCGATAACCAATATCAAATTCAAAAAAGCGGAAGCAACTCTTTTTATAATATCGATGTCAAGAATGGAGGAAGTGGGATTTTTACTTCGTCGGATACCGATGTATTGAATGGTGATAATCATTATCGTGTCATAGCAATTGATAAGCAAGGCAAAAAAACGTACAGCCAGACGGTTAAACTGACTTTGTTAACAGGCGGCAGGGGGATAATTGTTGCCCCAAATCCAATTGAAAACAATGCAATCGTATTAAACTTTAACAAGATGCCGAAAGGACGATATAAAGTGGACCTGGCGGCTATTAATGGCGTGGTACTGATCAGCGTAAATATTAGTTACAACGGTTATAGTCCGTCCGTTACCATTCCGACCGGTGGTATAAGACCAGCTGTTTATTTCTTAAATATCAATTCGGAGGCCTACCAGCGCTTATTAAAAGTTATAGTCCAATAGTTAAACATTTCGCCATCTTGTAGGTGTAATTTAAGCGATCAATAGGCCTTTTCTTATTAAACGGAGTTGTGCTGCGGGCAAAATTAAACAGGTGGATTGTGGATTTCTTCAAAAGTTAATGGTGCATTGCGGAATTTTCTTTTGGCGGCAGGTAGTGTAGACAAACCTCCTGGTTAATTTTGAAATTTTGCAAAAAATCAGACCGGCCTAAAAAATTCGCCTATTTCAACCTTTAAAGCATCTGCAATTTTTAGAAGGGATATTAATGTGGTGTTTACCTCACCTCTTTCGATTCGTCCTAGTTGCCTAAATTCAATTTCGGCTTCATTCGCAAGGGCTTCCATTGTCAAACCCTTTTCGCTACGCAATCTGCGGACGTTATTGCCGACCATTTTTTGGAAAATATCATAGCGTTCTCGTCCCACGCTACGAAGCTGATTTATTGCATTAAAATATATTAGGTCATATAAGACCTATTTGTGTATGTTTGGCTAAACTATAATCAAATTTCAGATGAGTTTATATTCTTTGCTGGGGAAAATTGGTGACACCATAGTCGACCACATCACTACACCCGAATCCTTCAAAATGGGGGAGGAATTTGAAAAGTATGTAGAAGAATACTTATTCCCTAAAACCTATTATGACCTCGTCGAAAGAACCCACGATTACAGGACGAACAGCAAAAACTACGTCGAGACTTCATTAAACCCTGATTTTAAATTCCGGGATAAGCGTACAAAAAAGGAATTTTACGTAGAAGCTAAGTTTAGGACTAATCTTTACAATGGTAAATTGGTATGGTGTAATGATAAGCAGTTAGGGAGGTATCAACAGGTCAATCAGCATACTCCAGTATTTGTGATCCTTGGTGACGGTGGTAAGCCTGATTGGCCAGAATGCCTTTCATTGATACCGATATCAAAAGCTAAATACACAGGCCTGTTCCCGTCTTATATAGCTCAATTTGAAATTGAGCCTGAAAAGCCCATTTCATCATATATTCTTTGGAGTAAATGATCATCCACTTAATGCAAGCTGTAAGTGTTCAATTTTTTTTTTACCTTTAAAATGCCTGGGTGTAATTGTTGTCGATGAATCTAAAACCCCAATGATAGCAAAAATGGTTGCAATTGCTATGCTGATAGCTTTCATGGCTTTGAGTATTGGTTAACTCAAATTTCAGGAGCCTGTTAAAATATAAGGATGACGATCGTTACATAAAGTTATGTCTATATACACGTTTTCGGGAGGAAAGTTGTTTGCAGAGTGTAAACAAAGTGAAAATTATTTTGTAATAATTTATAAAATGCTAAAAATATTAGCATATCTTTATACTCCCCAATTCGAAAGTATATGTACGATGCCAAAAAGCAGATCATCAATGAGTTGCAAGAACAGATCTTGCTTTTGCAAGGATTTAAAGCACCTGTAGATGCATGCGAAAAAGTCGGTTTGGGAGCTGTTGAGGCTGCATTTCCAAACGGTGTTTTCCCATTGGGAGCAATACACGAGTTTTTAAATGCCGAGCAGGAACATGCAGCGGCTTCGGGTGGATTTATTGCAGGCTTGCTGACCACCTTAATGCAAAACGGCGGCGCATGTTTGTGGATCAGCGCATCGCGTACACTTTTCCCGCCTGCCTTAAAAACCTTTGGCGTTGAACCCGATCGCATCATTTTCATCGATCTGAAACGCGAACGCGATATATTATGGGCGATGGAAGAGGCGCTCAAATGCGAGGGCCTTGCAGCGGTTATCGGCGAATTGCGCGAAATAACGTTTGCACAATCGCGCAGGTTACAATTAGCTGTTGAGAAAAGTAAGGTAACAGGTTTTGTACTTCGTACCGATATGCGCAAGCTTACTTCTACAACCTGCGTAGCCCGATGGAAGATCACTCCGTTATCAAGTGAATTAGAGCACGGTATGCCGGGTGTCGGTTTCCCGCGATGGAATGTTGAGCTTTTAAAAGTGCGCAACGGCAATCCGGGGGTATTTCAATTGGAGTGGTCGGCAGGTGGGTTTGTTCCGGTTAGGAACACTGTTTATGCAGGCAATCAGCAACAAAGCAGAAAGGCAGGATGAGATGCAAAAGCGCTTTGTTACCATATGGTTCCGGCATTTGCTTACGGACTGGTTAACTATCAAACGGCCGGTACTTGAACAGGAAGCGATCGTTTTTGCTGTTAAGGATCATGGCAGATCGATCATTACAGCAACCAACAAACTGGCAGAAAAACAAGGCATAACCTGCGGCATGGCCGTGGCTGATGCAAAAGCAATTATTCCCGATCTACACGTGATCGATGAGATGCCCCGAAAGGCAGCCAAATTATTAAAGGCTTTAGGTGAGTGGTGCATCCGTTATACGCCCATTATTGCTGTTGATCTGCCCGATGGTTTGATACTGGATGTAAGCGGTTGTACGCATTTGTGGGGTGGGGAAAGGCCGTACCTGAAAGAAATAGTTACCCGGTTACGAAGCAAAGGCTATGATGTACGTGCAGCTATGGCCGATACCATTGGAGCGGCCTGGGCCGTTACCCGTTTTGGGCAGATAACACCGATCATTGAAAGCAACGGGCATACTACAGCATTGTTAGCATTACCACCCGCTGCACTACGCCTTGAACCAGCAACTTTGCAACGCTTGCAAAAATTGGGCTTGATCACCATCAATAGTTTTATCAATATGCCCCGTTCGGTTTTACGCAGGCGCTTTGGTGAGCTGTTTCTTTTGAGATTAGGGCAAGCTTTTGGTTTGGAAGATGAACCTATAACGCCATTACGACCCATACAACCATACGAAGAACGATTGCCCTGCTTAGAACCCATCTGCACGGCGACAGGCATCGAGATAGCCATTAATAAATTATTGGAAACGCTCTGCCATCGGTTAAAGCAGGAGGGTAAAGGTTTACGCACCGCTATACTCAAATGTTACCGTATTGATGGTAAAACTATCTCGGTAGATATTGGCACCAACCGGGCAACTTATCACATACCCCATCTTTTTAAACTATTCGAACTCAAAATAAATACCATCGAACCCGCTTTAGGAATAGAGTTGTTTACCCTCGAAGCGCCAAAAGTTGAAGATGTAGACCCGGTGCAGGAGGCGTTATGGGCAGGTAAACCTGGTTTGGATGATCTTAATATTGCGGAACTGCTCGACCGTTTGGCAGGTAAAGTTGGAGCCGATGCGATACACCGGTATTTACCCGATGAACATTACTGGCCCGAACGGTCTGTTAAACTTGCACCCTCTCTACAGGAAAAGCCAACGACCTGTTGGCACATTGATAAACCGCGACCGACACAGCTTTTACCACGCCCCGAAAAAATTGAGGTAACCGCACCCATACCCGATTACCCGCCCATGCTGTTTATTTATAACGGCAAAACCCACAAAATAAAAAAGGCCGATGGCCCTGAGCGTATTGAGCGCGAATGGTGGCTTGATGCCGGTGAGCACCGCGATTATTATTATGTGGAAGATGAAAACGGGCAACGTTATTGGTTGTTCAGGGCCGGGCATTACCAGCAACACAGCAGCCAGCAATGGTTTATCCACGGTTATTTTGCATGAAGTACACAGAACTACAGGTAACCAGCAACTTTAGCTTCCTGCGCGGAGCATCGCACCCTGATGAGTTGGTGGAGCAGGCGGCAACGTACGGGTATACCAAGATCGCCGTTACCGACCGCAATTCCTTAGCAGGCATAGTCCGCGCGCATGTCGCTGCCAAAGCAAAAGGTATCGGCTTTATTCCGGCTTGCAGGCTTGACCTTTTGGATGGGCCAAGTTTGTTAGCCTATCCTACAGATACACAAGCATACAGCAGGCTATCAGCCTTATTAACCACAGGCAATTTGAGAGCCGAAAAAGGAGATTGCCATTTGTACCGGGCCGATGTATACGCCTATGCTAAGGGTATCAAATTTGTTGTTGTTCCACCGGCAACACTAAATACATTATTTGATCTTGAAGCTTCATTTAAAGACGATCTAAAGGAGTACCGTGAGGCATTAGGCAACGGCCTCTATATTGCTGCAAGCCGGTCTTATACCGGCAATGATTCTAAAAAACTTTATCGTTTATCGCAATTAGGTGTACCAATGGTGGCGACCAATGATGTGTATTATCATCGCCCTGAACGGCGGCAATTACAGGATATACTAACCTGTGTACGCGAGAAATGCACCATTCAGAATGCAGGGTATAAGTTATACCAAAACGCAGAGCGGCATTTAAAATCAATTGATGAAATGCACCGTCTGTTTCGCCAATACCCGGATGCGTTGCATAATACCGAAGTCATTGCCGAAGCCTGTAATTTTTCGCTCGATAGCCTGAAATATGTTTATCCAAAGGAGCTAACGCCAAGTGGTCGTACCACACAGGAAGAATTGGTTTACCTGACATGGAAAGGTGCGAAAGAGCTATTTGGTGATAACATCCCGGAAAAGATAAAAACACAGATCGAAGAAGAGCTGGCTTTTATGGAAAAAAAGGATTACGCTTCTTATTTCCTCACAGTTTATGATTATGTGCGGTTTGCGCGTGAGCAGAATATATTATGTCAGGGGCGTGGCTCGGCAGCTAACTCGGTGGTTTGTTACTGTTTGGGGATCACATCGGTCGATCCTACGAAGTTTAAATTGCTGTTTGCGCGCTTTATGTCGGATGCCCGCGACGAACCGCCCGACATTGACGTGGATTTTGAGCATGAACGCCGGGAAGAAGTAATGCAATACATCTATAACAAATATGGGCGCGACAGGGCAGCTATCGTAGCTACTGTTACTCAACTACATCACAAAGGGGCAATTAAGGATGTGGGCAAAGCTATGGGCTTATCTGTTGATACGATCAATCAGCTTTCGGGTACAGCATGGGATTTTGACGAGATAAAGCTACCCGAAGATCCGCATTTACGTAAAACCTTAGAGTTGACCGCGCAGATGATGGGCTTTCCCCGTCAGCTTGGTCAGCACACCGGCGGCTTTGTAATTACCGAGGGTAAGCTATCAGACCTTTGCCCCATCATGAATGCACGTATGGAAGACCGTACCTGCATCGAGTGGAATAAGGACGATATAGATGCTTTGGGCTTTTTAAAGGTTGATGTTTTGGCCCTGGGTATGCTTACCTGCATCCGTAAAGCTTTCGACCTGGCTAAAAAACATTACGGCCTTAACCTCACCTTGGCAAACATACCACAGGACGACCCTGTTGTTTATGATATGATAAGCCATGCTGATACTATCGGCGTGTTCCAGATCGAAAGCCGGGCGCAAATGTCGATGTTACCACGATTAAGACCAAAGGAGTTTTATGATCTGGTCATCGAAGTAGCTATAGTTAGACCGGGGCCGATACAGGGTGATATGGTGCATCCCTACCTGCGCAGGCGTGATAAGATCGACCCGATAGAATACCCATCTAAAGAACTGGAAGAAATATTGGGGCGTACTTTAGGCGTACCACTATTCCAGGAGCAGGCAATGGAAATCGCTATTGTAGCAGCCGGTTATACACCAGCTGAGGCCGACGAATTAAGGCGTAGCATGGCCACATTTAAAGCACAAGGGCAGGTTAGCAAGCATAAGATGAAGTTGGTAGAGGGCATGATTAAAAACGGCTATGAACGCACCTTTGCAGAGCGTGTGTTTAAACAGTTGGAGGGTTTTGGTAGTTATGGTTTCCCCGAAAGTCATGCCGTTAGCTTTGCATTATTGGTTTATGTTTCGTGTTGGCTTAAATGCTATTATCCTGATGTATTTACGACAGCGATACTCAATAGTCTACCCATGGGTTTTTACCAGCCGGCACAATTGGTTATTGATGCCCGTAAACATGGCGTTGTAGTGCGCGAGGTTGATATTAACCATTCGTTTTGGGACAATATCATGGAAGAAAAGGATGGCAAATATCATGCTATCCGGCTGGGCTTCAGGCATATTAAAGGTGTTAGCGAAGAAGATGTACAAAGTTTGGTAAATGCCCGGGTAAAAAACTATGTTACCATTCCCCAATTATTAAGCGTGGGTGTATCATTAGCTACATTAGAAAGACTGGCCGATGCCGATGCTTTTCGCTCGATCGGTATCGACAGGCGGCAGGCACTTTGGGAAGTATCGGCATTAGCTGATAGCCCCATTGCTTTATTTGAAGGCCAGCCATCCGAAAGCGCAATAGAAACACAGGTCACCTTGCCCTTGATGACACAATCGGAGCATGTGGTACAGGATTATGCGGCTACTTCGTTATCCATCAAAGCCCACCCGGTTAGTTTTGTTAGAGAGAAATTAAGTTTGCTACGCGTTCGGTCTACTGCAGATATGAGCGGTATTAAACACGGGGAGATTGTAAAAGTGGCCGGCTTGGTATTAGTTCGTCAAAGACCAGGAACGGCTAAGGGTGTTGTTTTTATCACCATTGAGGATGAATTTGGCGTCTCAAACCTGGTTGTATTCCAAAAGCTGTTTGACAAATACCGAAAGGAGATAGTACAATCAAAACTGTTAATGGTTGAGGGCAAGTTAGAACGGGAGGGCGAGGTTGTGCACGTTATTGTGCAGCGTTGTTTTAACCTGAATGGCTTATTGAGTGGACTAACTGCTGCAAACAATACCGATCTGCCGATATTGAGCTTGGCCCGCGCGGATGAAACTACAGCACCCGTTGCTAATGAACGGAATACACCACGTGATAAACTACCTGCAAAGGATGTGTTTTACAAGGGGCGGAATTTTAAGTAAACCGGATGGTTTTGATGTCGTATATTAGCTAATAATGCGGTAAGCGCCTTGACGAAATAATTTGCCCGGCGGAGGTTTGTTGGTGATAACACCAACAAAGGCGGAGCAAGGTGGAGTGTTTTTTGTAACAACTGTATTACCACCTTATTCCAAAAACAGTTCAAAGTAGCTTTCCCATACTCAAAAGGCCGTTTCTTTACCTCTGCAATAATTTGGTTCATGATGGTGCATGATGGTTGTCAACCTCCTGTTTGCTTACTTTTAGTAACCAATAGATCTAACGATAAGCCATTTGCTATTTAAATAACCTTTAAAGCCTTAATTTTTGATAAATCCAATTTATATATGAAAGTTTTAATTTCCCTGAGGTTGCGCTGTTTCATCGCGTTCATCTTTATTTCCATGGCACTGCTTGTGACGGTACCGGGCGCCACTAACGCCCAGCCGAAGGTTGTCAAACCCAAAGTGAGTACCCCTGTGACCGTGACCGACGAGGGCGGTAACTGGATACTGGACAACGGCATTGTGCGGGCGACCATCAACAAGGCAAACGGCCGGATGTCGGCGCTGGTTTTTCATGGCATCAACACCATGCACGGTGGCGGAACCTGGGAACAAGCCCCGCGGGGTGACAATGATGTCATCACGATCGACCCGGCGAAAAACGGGGGCGAACGCGCCGAGGTTTCCATCAAGGGTGCGCCAACAGGAGGTATTGACATTGAGCTGCGCTATGCGCTGTCGCGCGGTGTGAGCGGCATTTACGCTTATGCCATTTACACGCACCCGGCTGCCAACCGCACAGCCGGTTACGGTGAGAACCGCTACATCACCAGGCTCAACCAAAACTTTAACTGGATATCGGTGGATGCCGACCGCAACATGCTGGAATGCACGCCGAAGGACTGGGGCGCGGGCGTGGTGATCAACGCCAAAGAGCAGCGCATCCTGAGCACTGGCTACTATAAAAATTCCGTTGAGCACAAATACAGCTACAACGCCGTGCAATACAAAATTCCCGCCTACGGCTGGTCGAGCACCAAGGATAATATCGGCGTGTATTTCATCAACCCGTCTACCGAATACCTGTCGGGTGGTGCGGAGAAGGTGGAACTGGTTTGCCATTACGACGCGAATGACGACCCTGACCCGATCATTCTGGATTACTGGACTGCCGGCCATTACGGGGGTGGTGCGGGTTGCAACGTTCCTGCCGGTGAAGAATGGAACAAGGTTGTTGGCCCTATTTTTGTGTATTGCAACGCGCTGACTAATCCAAAGACGCCTTCCGCAGCGGACTTAAAGACCCTGGATGCTACCGCCGGTAATCCTACCGTCCCGGCCGCATGGCATGATAACTCCACCACTCTTTTTCAGGACGCGCTGGCCCAGGCCAAAGTTGAGAAAACCCTGTGGCCCTACGATTGGGTAAATGGTGTGGATTACCCTCACAAAGACCAGCGCGGAACCGTGACCGGGCAGCTGGTGCTCAACGACCCGCAGGCAGCCACGACCTTACTGCCAAACCTGACGGTGGGCTTAGCGCACCCGGATTACACCAGCAGCAGTACCGGGGGATTTGTTTTCAGATCGGGCGACGGCAATTTAATTACCTGGAAGCACGACGGGAATTACTACCAGTTTTGGACCGATGGCACCCAGGACGGCAAATTCACCCTTGCTAACGTCCGCCCGGGCACTTATACACTGCACGCGTTCGCCAACGGCGTGCTGGGCGAATTTGCGCAAACCGAGATCACCGTTGTGGCCGGAAAAACCTTAGACCTGGGCAAATTGGTATGGAAGCCCGAGCGTGACGGAAAACAAGTTTGGGAAATTGGTTACCCCAGTCGTACCGGCGACAAATTCTTCAAAGGCGACGGCGCTAACTATTGGCTCTGGGGCTGGCCGTTGCGGTATCCGCTCCTGTTCCCTAATGATATAACCTATACCATCGGCAAGAGCGATTATCACAAGGATTGGTTTTTTGAGCAGGTGCCGCACGGGACATCAACCGATTGGGAAAATCCCGATGCGAAGGATATTGCCAACCAGCGCTTTGGCTGGATGAAAACCGGAACGCCCGGCCAGGATATGTGGCATAGTGCCATCAGTCAGGGCCGCGCCACCACCTGGACCATCAAATTTAAAATGGACAAAGCAGAACATGGGCTGGCAACCCTGCGCGTAGCACTGGCCGGGGCCGACGGCAACGGCGGTTTGGAAGTGGGCGTAAACGGGCACAGCGTGGGTACCATCCGCACTGTGGCTACCAACGCCATGCGCTACAACACTAATAAAGCGGTGTGGCGTCAATACAGTCAGCCGTTTGATGCCGCGTTGCTCAAGCCCGGCGAAAATGAAATGACGCTTACCGTCCCCGCCGGGGACCTCAAGACCGGCGTTGTGTATGATTACCTGCGGTTGGAACTTAAGGAGGATGGGCAGTAGGGTTGTTGTTTCGCTTGAATTTGAAGCATTCTAACCCGGCAAGGAGGGTTAGAATGCTTCTCTTTGAGCGCAACGAGAAAATCCCTCCGACTCCACGAAATTACTTACAGTAAGTTAAACATATGTTTGGCTTGCTGTTTTTTTGTTTATTGGGAATTAAGAAGGTTATTTCCAGAGTCGCGGCTTCAGCTTTTTGTTATCGGGATAAAATATTTCTATTTGTCCGTGGTGCTTTGGGTCAACATATATATAATTTTCTTCATTATATAATTTTGATAAAGGTTCGTTATACTTGCAATCATCTGTAACCTGGAAAACGAAATAAGGGTGGTAAGTCCCAATTATACCACCTTTTACTTGCTTATAAACCTCACCATAATCAGTATAAACAAAGCACAGTCTGTCATTATTTTCAAGATCAATAAGCTTGGTTGGTATTTCGACATCCCATAAAATAGATTTATTACTTTCATCAGATCCATGATCAAAAACCATTTTTACATTGTTATTTTCAATGTTTATTATCGAAAATTCGCCCCCATATCCAGCTCCATCTGTACCACCTGATAGAATAATTACCGTATGTAAATCTGTTTTTTTTATAAAGATATTTTTTGATTGAACCAGATTTCTATTGGCTGCCAAAAACTCAGGTTGTATTTCCGCCCATTCGTCTTTTGCATTAAAGACCGTTCTCTTAGCACCTGACATTAGAATTGAGATGCGGTTGAAGGATGAATTTCGGGTTGCAGATGAACTTAAAACTATTGTGTCAATTTTATTGTCATTATTAAGATCGATGTAAAATGTTTGAAAATGGCTATATACTACCTTTTTTTTAGTTGTTTGCGAAAAAGATGTAATAGAAACAGTTAAAAATATGATTGGCAGTAGACTTTTCATAACAATAAAGTTAGCCAATCCCATTTGTCTTGCAAAACTACGTCCGTGCCATATGACGGGACAAATAAAACCCATAATACATCTTTCATTTCCGCTAAAAAATTCGTATATATTAACAAAAGCGCGAGGCTTATTTGTTCATTGGTTTATTAGTTGATTGGTCTTGTATGGAGTAGAGAAAAACCAATTGCAAATTTGATAATTGAGTACCTATGACTAATTAAAAAATACCCAAGAATACCCAAGTTTTTTGATCTTGGGTTGCGAAAATGATAATCGCCGATAGGGGTAGTAAACCCGGTAAGATGCTTTGTGTTTTTGTACTATTTAGCTTGAGTTACAGCATTTTTGGCAACTTCAACATCCGCCGCTACCTGGGGCAGCAAAAGCGCCCAATGGAACTTGTCGTAGTAATTTACTTTCCAGCTTTGGCCGTTTTGGTCCATCATGTGGGTGAGGGGCATATCGTTATAAATAGGGCGGGTAATGGCAACTACAGCTTTCCAGTACTGCAGCGCTTTTTCGAGGTGCTTAATGGCGTTTTGCTTGTTTTCTTCGTTTCCTTGGGTTCGGTAAGTTTGCAGGGCTACGGCACCACGCATTTTTTCGGCCAGGTTCAATCCCAGGTTGGCCCAGGTTTTGATATCGGCAATTTCAAACATCAGCGCGGTGTTTTTGGATGTATTGATAGCCTTTACCAGATCAAGGGCTTTGTTGCAATCGTGCTTAAGCATGTCGGCCAGCGTAAGCGGCGTGGTTTTTTTTGGGTCGATAGTGCCACCGGTCGCGGTGATCCTTACATAGTCGGCCACCGATACCGAGGCCGCTGTATCTAATACCTGGCGTTTGATCTGATCGTCGACAGCTATGTACTTCAAGGTTTTGTCTTTGCCCAGTTGTGCCATCATGCCTTCGCTATACAAGGTGAGGTCGGATGTAAAATCAAAGAAGGATGCGGTGCGTAAAGGCGTTTTTCCCGCGAGCGATGATGCTTCGAGTAAGTTTCTGCCAGCTTTTCCGTAACGACGGATAAACTCATCGTTAAATACCTTATCGGGCGTTTCCGGATCGTAAAGCAAGCGGCCCCATAGTTTGTAATATAGCCATTGGCGCTCAAAGGCATATTTCCAGCTTACTTTGATAGCCGGGTTGGTAAAGTAGTCTTTAGCAGGGATGTAGGTTTCGGAACCTATAAAATAGCCACCGGTATACGGCTTCGTGTTAACCTTGACGTGCTCACGCACAAACTCGGGAACGCCCCAGCGCAGGCAGAAGAAGTCTTCGTTACGGGCTGTCCATGTCACCTTAAATTTGGCAGGCAGTTTAAAATAAGTATCGAACAACTTGCCGCCATGCACTTTGATCAATTTGGTGGTAGATGCCGCATGCGACCAGTTGTATTTGAGATCGGCCCATATCGGCCCTTTAATAAAAGGCATGTCGGCTTCATCTTCAATAGCCTTGCGGGTAAGTATTTCGGTTTCGACCGTGGTAACACCTAAGGAGCCCGTTGTACTTGAAAACGGTATGCGGTGGATCAGTTTGACCGGGCGGCCTGCATCGCGCATACCGGCAATGTAGACGTCCTTCATCCAGTCTTCGCGCCCTTGCGAAGTAAAGCCGCCCATACCTTCGCCGAGGGTAAAGCCAATGCCGGTCAGTTCGGGGTATTCCTGCAGGGTTTGGGTGATGCTTTCGCGGGTGTATTTTTTTACGAGCGCGGTCGTATCACCATCAACAAAAAAATCATGGTCGAGGTTGGCACGTTGAACTGGGTAGTTTTTGGCAAATGAAGGGCTGAAAAATATATTGAAGGGCACCAGGTAAGTATCGATGCCGCGCTCTTTGGCCAGGCGAAAGATACCATGAAAAAGGGCCTGCCATTCTTTTAGTTCGGCATCGGTAAACGGCGTAGCCTTGGGATAATTTTTAGCCCTTATCATGTAGGTGAAGGGGTGCAGGTCCCATAAACTAAGCGCATTTAGGCGGTTGTCAACCATCATATCTAAAAACGCCTCCCAATATTTGATATCGCGGCAGGTTGCATAGTGTTGGTCTAAAGCAAAGCTATGGCGATAGGTATCCCAGGGCATGTCAAATTTAACAGCCCTAAGGGCCATGCAGGGTTTATCGCTGGCTGGTTTGATGTTCTTAAGCGGGATACCGTTACCAAGGTCTTCGGCGATCGAAAGTGCACCGTATATTATTCCGGTGCCATCGCCACCGGTAACTGTAATGTGCTTGCTTTTATTTTCGATACGGTATGCTTCATTGCCTAATGTGGTGTCGGTTACGAGGGTTATGACGGTGCCGTTCGGGTCGGTCTTGAGTTCATAATGCTTTTTAGCCAAGGTCAGGCGCAGCCTTTTAGCCGCATAGCTTGCCTGTGGCGATGACCGGTTAAATACAAACCTGACATTTTGTGAAAACGCGGACGATATCATCAAAGTAAAAACCGCGGCGCACAGAATATTTTTCATGAAGCAAAAATAATTTTAAAGATGGCGGTATATTGGTAAAGATTTTCTCAGCCCAATTTAAACCTAAAAAGCAATGAAACCTACAAAACTTCTGCTATTTATTCTTCCGGCGCTCTTACTGGCATCCTGTTCGAACAAAAATAAAACCGCGCTGACTGTAGGAGATGAAAACCGGCTCAGGGTTTCGGGTGATCAAATTGTAAATCAAAAGGGTGATACCGTTTGTTTGCGTGGTTTTGGGTTGGGAGGGATGCTCCATATGGAAAACTTCATCGATGGTTATGCCTCCAACGAAGAAACCATGCGCGAAGGATTGAAGGCGGTATTGGGCGAAAAGAAATATGACCTGTACTTTGACGCATTCCTGAAAAGCTACTTTACCGAACCTGATGCGGCCTATATACAGCACCTGGGGTTAAATTTAGTCCGCATACCCATCAATTATCACCTTTTTGAGGATGATATGAACCCCGGCGTTATTAAGGAAGGCGCATTTGCCTACCTCGACAGTGTAATAGCGCGGTGTGCGAGGCACCACATCTATACGATCATCGACTTACATGCCTTGCCCGGGGCGCAAAATCAACACTGGCATAGCGATAACCCTACGCATGTAGCTTCATTCTGGATACACAAGGAGTTTCAGGACAGGGTCTTGCACCTGTGGGAGGTGATAGCGCAACGGTATGCGAACGAACCCTGGGTAGCCGGGTACGACCTGATCAACGAGCCTGCCGAACCAACCGGTGAAAAGCTTTTTCCATATTATAAAAGGTTGCGCGACGCGATCCGGAAGATCGACAATGATCATATCCTTTTTTTGGAAGGCGACCGCTATGCAGCTGATTTTAGCAAATTTACCGAAGTATGGGACAATGTGGTGTACGCCAACCACGATTATGCAAGCCCTGGTTTTGGGGGAGCGTACCCCGGCTTAAATAATAACCGGTACTACACCAAAGATACCATTGAACAGGATTTTTTGGCTAAAAGTAAATTCATGATCTCGCACCATGCGCCGATATGGGTAGGCGAGTTTGGCCCGGTTTATACCGGCGACCCGCAAAAAGATGAAGTGCGCTACCAGGTGCTGAAAGACCAGTTAGCGTACTATCGTAAATACAAAGTTAGCTGGTGCATCTGGCTTTATAAAGATATGGGTTTGCAGGCTATCATGTATCAAAATACAAATACCCCGTACCGTAAACTGATCTCAAAATTCCTGGCCCGTAAAGATTCATTGGGTGCCGACGCGTGGGGCTCTACCGATAAAAATATCAGGCCGGTGATAGATCCGCTCGAACAGTTGTTTGCCAAAGAATTTGCCGGGTACGACCCTTATCCCAGAGGCCAGAAGAGAGAAATAGCCCTGCTGGTGCGAAATATGCTGATCGCAGAAGCACTCGTACCCGAATATTGCAATTTGTTCAAAGGCCTGTCCGATGAACAACTGATCGCATTGGCACAATCATTCGACTTTAAAAATTATGTAAAACGGACCAGGCTGGAAAACATTTTGACCGGCCGGGAAAAATGATCGGGATCAGCGCTGGTTTAAGCGCGGTTACCTCAGTTTAACATCCGAACATATTTTACCAAAGGTTTCGGGGTTTAGCGACCGTAATATGACACTTTTATTATTTACAGTAATGAGTGCCAGCACGGGCGGCGCTGTAAAATATTTAAACCCTGCCGACCATGGGCTGGGCAATAACCCATACGACGCCGAACCGCCGCCGCCGTTGTTGATGTTGTAGAACGGTCGGTTGATCTTTATTCGCGGCCCGGTATAATTGGCGGTATAGATTTTCGATTGCGGCGTAATTTGCAGGAACGAAAAGTTATGCTCATCGCCCGAAAGGAAAGCTACAAACTTTTTGCTGTTGTTTACACAGATGTCCAATATCTCGTCGCGGCGCTCGATAGCACCTTTTGACAGCGGTACACCTGCAACAAAAGCGCGGCTGGTATTATCGCCATCCCACCACATGGCATCAGCCAGGTGGTCGCCGTTAGGGAAAACCGCACCGTGTATGTTAACAAATATGTGGTCGATGTTAGCGTTCTTTTCCATTTTTAAAACGGTCTCTTTTAACCACTTCACCTGCTGGTCCATAATATAGCCCTCGGGGCAACCACTGGTTAACTGCGGATATTTACTTTCCCAGTACTCGGTGTTTAAAACGATCATCGCCACATTGTCATAGGTATAGTAGTATACATTTTCTTTGTAGGTAGGAAAATCAAGCTTTGCAGGGTCGGGGTCATAAGCGGCGCCATCCTCGCTTTGTGGGCCGTTACCGGGATTAACAAAGGCCTTGGCAAAAGTGGCTTCGCCAGAGTAGGTAGCGTAAGGGAAAACTTCGACAGATGCCGACTTGTGGTTAACGGCGTCCGATAGCGATGTTTTGTTCACCTCGTGATCGCCAAAACCAACATATATGGGTATGTTAAACCAAAACGGCTCAAGGGCGCGCTTAAAATTGGCATACTCCATTAAGTGGCCATCCTCGCTAATGTTAGCCCCGGTGGTAAAATCGCCGGTTGCCTGTATAAATGCGGCGTGGTTAAGCACTGCCGCGGCTGCTATAGCCCTTGTTGATTGGTAGTTGGTGCCGCCAAAATCGCGCTCGCCGCCCCCGGTGGTAGCCCGGTTGGCACTCGCGAAAGCAAAGGTAAAGGGTTTGCGGCCACCAGGGGTAGCCGCGGTTTTAAAGCTGTGCTGGTCGGTACGGTCGCCATAGCTTATGCTGTACTGATAATTGGTTGCGGGCTTTAAGCCATTAACGGTAATTTCATGGTGGGTTGAAGCATCGGCATCAGCAAAAACTTTAGCCCCGATATGGATAGCCGTTTTAACGGGCACTTGTGTCTCGTACGAGATCACACATCCACCCGGCTCAAGTTTGTTGATCATTGGGCCTTCTATAATGGTGGGTACCACTACGTATGGCCCTTTGCCTGTAAAAGCCACCCGGCCTTCATAAATAATACGGCCGGCAGCGCTCAGTATGCGGTAGCCGATAATGCCTTTTCCGGTATCCTGAAACCGTAAAAAATCATTCGACTTTACAAAAACGGTTTTGATCTCGATCAGCGCTTTGCCATCGGTCATTTTTACTTCTTTGGGTAAAAAGGCCACCGTTGGATAGGTTGAGTTTTCAATATAAGGGCCGTAAGCAACAGTACCGTTAAAACCGGGCATTTGTATGTCTATCATAATGCCTGTCTCAGTGCCCACAGGGTTGCCGGTGATCTTTGAAAGCTGATAGGGTTCTGTTTTTTCAATCTCGGTATAGGTTAGCCCGTTTTTGGATAAAACCAACTGGCCCTGCGCGTTGTAGGAGAGCCCGTTAAGCACTGCAGGGATGGCCGGTTTGTGGTTGGATTGGGCAAAGCCAATTTCGGATATTAGTAAAAACGTAATAAGCCCTATAATTTGTTTCATGATCAGTATTTGTAATGTTTTTGCAGCCGTTCTTTGGATGGCCAAGATCGCCACACAGCATTAGGTAATTATTAAACTACCGTTAACTATGTTCCTGTTTAAATGATGGTTTTGCCTTGCAATACGTGTGCAAACAAAATGTCCCGGTGCCATTAAGAAATAGTTATGATTTCATTAAGTTTTTTACGATCGCGTTAAGCGACCCGCATATGCGATATTTTCGCAACAACATCAATTTTCCCCTTGACAATGACCCGGCATTCTACCTATTTTTTATCGTTCTTAACTACTATTCTTAGTTTATCCGTTTTAACGACCAAGGCTCAGGATGGGGTACTGCACTTTATACTGACCTCGGATGTTCACTACGGTATAACCCGTCCGCATTTCAGGGGCGGGGATAGCGTGAACTCGGTTGTCGTGAATCAGGCTATGATCTCGGTTTTCAACAGCTTACCTAAACTTGCTTTACCGGCCGATACAGGTGTTGGCGCCGGCCGCCAGATCAAGACCATTGATGCGTTGCTTATTACAGGTGATATTGCCAACAGGGAAGAAGCGGGCGTTCAGCCTGCAGCGGTCTCGTGGCTGCAGTTTTTAAATGATTATACCCGCAAAATAAAAACAAAGGGTAAAAATGGACGGCCAACGGCACTTTGGATAACCCCCGGCAACCACGATGTAACTGATGCCATCAGCTATTGGAAACCGATGGTGCCGGAAAAAGACGCCACCGCCATGGCGGGCATTTACAACCTGATGCTCGCACCTAAGGTGCGTAAAACGGCCGCTAATTACAACTACGCTACGGATAAGGTGCACTACGCTAAAAACATAGGCGGTATACATTTTGTATTTGTAAACCTATGGCCCGATGCGGAGGAACAACGATGGATGGAACAGGATCTGAAAAGATTAAAACCAGGAACACCTGTATTACTGTTTACCCATTCAATGCCCGAACTGGAAGCCCGCTTTTTTACAAACCCGAACGGGCAGCATACCATTAACAGCACGGATAAATTTGAAAACCTGTTGCCCGAAGTGTTTGCAGATGGTACGAATGTTAAAGACTCTGCACTAATTGAAGAAAGGGGCCTGGCTACTTTCCTGAAAAAGCACCCGGAGGTAAAGGCCTATTTTCATGGGCATAATAACTGGAACGAATTTTATAACTGGCAATCGCCCGATAAGGATTTCTCGCTCCCTTGTTTCAGGGTCGACTCCCCAATGAAAGGCAGGGTATCCAACAAGGACGAAACCAAGATGTCGTTCCAGTTGATCTCCATTGATACCCGTAAAAGAGTGATAACTGTAAGGCAATGCCTGTGGAATACGGTGCCCGGTGATCCTGGCGTAGTGGTATGGGGTGATCATAAGAGTATGAGTTTGCTGTAACGGCATATTTGGGTACCGGGTACTTGTGCGGGCAATTATCGCATTTATAGTACATTAGCGATAAATTGGTCAACCATGTACAAACCACTCCTGTTTTTACTGCTCATCACCATTACCCAACATAGTTTAGCCCAATCATCAAATAGCCACACCCAAGTTGTTTTATTAGGGACAGGCACTCCAACGGCCGATCCGGAGCGGTCGGGGCCATCGTTAGCGATAATTGTAAATAACGCGTCGTATGTGGTTGATTGCGGGCCTGGTGTGGTAAGGCGCGCTGCAGCTGGCGCCGCTAAGTATGGCATCCCTTCGTTAAAACCGGCGGGGTTGACACGTTTGTTTATTACGCACCTGCATTCGGACCATACCATAGGTTACCCTGACTTTATTTTGACACCGGCAGTACTTCGTCGTAATGGTGCGCTCGAAGTGTATGGCCCTAAAGGTTTAGGTTATATGACCGACCATTTGTTAAAAGCCTATAAAGAGGACATTGATATCCGTTTAAACGGGCTTGAACATGGTAAACCCGCCGGGTATAAAGTTAATGTGCATGAAATAAAGGAAGGAGTAATATACCAGGATTCTAATATTGTGGTTACCGCCTTTAATGTACACCACGGTACATGGCCACAGGCATTTGGGTACCGGTTTAAAACCAAGGATAAAACCATAGTGGTATCGGGCGATTGCACATACGATGATAATTTAATTAAATACGCCATGGGCTGTGATGTGCTGATCCATGAAGTGTATTCGGCCGCAGGGTTTTCAAAACTTCCTGCGGCAGACCAGGCATATCACTCGGTTTTTCATACCTCTACACAACAGCTTGCCGCGATAGCCAATAAAGTAAAGCCCAAAATATTGGTGCTTACACACCAGCTATTATTTGGCTCTACCAAAGACCTGCTTTTGCAGGAGATAAAAAAACTTTATAATGGCCAGGTTATTTATGGAAATGACCTGGATAGTTTTTAAAGGGTTTAATAACCAATAACAACATAGCAAAAATAAAAGGGCAGCTATCCCGAAATTTACCGGGTCGGCAAGCAACGGGAACTAAAAAATCAATATATCAACAAATAGCACAAAAGCATGAAAAAAGAACAAAAAATATTCCTTATTTTTACGCTTTCGTGAATGTATTATACAGCATTGTGAATAACCCATGTTTTTAAATAAGATCAAGTCCGGCGAATCCGGAATTTTACTTTACGGCATCACCCCTCCAAAATCAGAGACAACACCCGAAAGAGTGGCCGAAATAGCCGAAAAGACCATCGCCAGGCTGATCCCGCTTGACCTTGACGCATTGGTGGTTTACGACGTTCAGGATGAATCGGCACGTACAGCTGAAGAAAGGCCATTTCCCTTTTTAAAGGCGCTTGATCCTTTTGAGTTTGCCAGCAATTATCTGGAAGACCTTAAAGTGCCTAAAATAATATACCGGCCGGCAGGTAAATTCTCAGGTGAAGAATTATCAGAGTGGCTGGACGACCTGCACAGCCATAATTTTTACCCTGTTTTTGTGGGTGTGCCTGTGCCCGGTTTCCCTGTAAAAACAAGCTTACCCGAGGCTTATAAAATATGGAGCAGGCACGAGGCTACTTCGGTAATAGGCGCGGTAACCATCCCCGAAAGGCACGATGTATTGAAAGACGAGGATAAACGGATACTGGACAAAGTAAGCTGTGGGGTATCGTATTTTATATCGCAATGTGTTTTTAATTTGGGTTTTGCAAAACAGGTGATAGAAGACCTGAGTGGTACCTGCAAAAAAGACAACATAAAGTTCCCGACCATTATTTTTACGCTTACCGCCTGCGGTTCGGCAAAGACATTGAACTTTATGGAATGGCTGGGCATCCATGTTCCGGAGGAACTGAAAGAAGACCTTAAAAACTCTGAAAATATTTTAGAAAAGTCGGTTAATGTTTGTTTGGATATTGCCTCGGCACTTGCCGATTTTTGTACAGAACGGTCGATCCCGTTTGGGTTCAATATCGAGAGTGTAGCTATCCGGAAAGAAGAGATCGAAGCGTCTATCTACATGGTAAACAAGATCGCGGAGATGCTTGATGAAAAAGGCATCAGGAAGATGAAGGTTGTTTCATAATTTATTTCGGAAAGGCGTTGATCACTTTGCCACTTTCATCATAAAACTCCAGTTTAGCTGCGTTTGTGGCATTGTCGATAAAAAGCCTGGCTTTTACAACACCTTTTTTATCCTTTAATTGTATTTGCGCAACTTCGTCCTTGCTGCCAATAAACAGCCGTTCAACCCCGTTATCGCCACTGTTTTGTGCATCTACCAATAGTTTGCGTATAGAATCTACCTTAAGCGGCTCAGTTTTGTGAGCAACCATACTTTCTAAAAGGTCTAATTGGGTGCTCATGGATATGTTGGTCGGCCTGTCCCAAACCCTTAAACCCGAGTAACGATTTTTACCATTGTCATTATAGTCAAGCGCTACAACCTGGTTTTGCTTCCACTGGTCGAACGACAAATGTGCAACCTGGGAATAACCAGCGTCACTCTTTTTTATACCGCTATAGATGAGGCCGCCTACTTCGTCGCCGGCTTCGCTGAAAAACAGCAGTCCCGCGAAATACTTACGCCCGTCAATAATATCGGGCGAATAACTTTTGCCGTTCATAGAAGGGCCGGGGATATGGTTTTTATTGGTAAGTACCAGCACTGGCTTACCGTTTTCGCCGATAATATTGATGCGCTCCGCATCGATCTCGGTAAAGCGGGCATGGTTATCATCCTTACGGAAACCGTTTATCCCGATAAATACAACAAACGAGAGCAATGCGATATTGCTCACAATGAGAAATTTTTGAAACGTGTTGTTTTTCATGACGTGTTTTTTGATGGATCAGTTAGGCTAAATGACAGATGATCAGTCAAATAGTTGCATAAGTTTTTAAAAAAGCCAGGTGGCGACGATCAGAAAGAATTTTAACTGATTATCGGCCTGACAAGTGGTTTTACATCCTTTTTCCAAGCATTTTTACCGCCACTTTTTTGACAAAACAACCACATAAATATATTTTACAATAAGCTTGTTTATGTAAAATATTTTATAAATTTCGGTACAAAATCTCCCACTCACATGTCAACAATTAAAGCCCTTCTTTCAAGCAAGGGAGGCATTTTCCTAACCACATCTTGTCTGGTTTTATTGGTATTGGTTGCTTATTCTTTACAGCATCTGGGCAACAAAAATACCTTCGACAGGTCTTTTAGTAAGTATATTGAATCGTACACGTCGGGCATCATTTCTAAGGAGAGTGCTATCCGCATTAAGCTCGCCAGTCATGTGCAGGGTACGCATGTGCAAAACGAAGCTTTGCCCGATGGTGTTTTTGAGTTTACGCCGTCCATAAAAGGCAAAGCCTACTGGGTTGACGCGCGCACCATTGAGTTTAAACCCGAAAAACCGCTTGATCCCGGTAAAGGCTTTGCCGCCACTTTTAAACTGGGGCAGATCATTACGGTAGATGAACGTTATCAAAAATTTCAGTTCAGCTTTCAAACCACCGCGCCCGATTTCAGCATTGTGTTTAACGGGCTGCAAACCGCCACCCGCACCTCAACCGACCAGATGAAACTTGACGGTGTTATCCAAACCGCCGATGCCGAAACTAATGACGCGGTTGAAAAACTGATCAGTGTAAACTACCCGTCGCAATACCATATTAGCTGGCAGCATAACCCGTATACCCGTACGCATAATTTTACAGTTGATAAACTGACCCGCGCGGCCAACCAGGTTACGCCGCTTGTTGTTAGCTGGGATGGCGGCCCGCTTAATGTAGACAAAAAAGGCTCAAAGCAATTTGACATACCAGCCATAGGCGACTTCAGGGTGCTGGATATCAAACCTATGCAAGACCAGGAACAATACGTGTTGGTGCAGTTTTCGGACGCGATAATGGTGGGGCAGGAGTTGAACGGTTTGATCGGCATCAGTAACACGACTGAACCCGCATATACCATTGATGGCAGCACGGTTAAAGTATATGCGTCAGAGCGTTTGGACGGCAATTATACCGTTTTCGTAAACCCCGGTATCGAAAACATATCGCACCAAAAAATAAAAAAAACCTATACGGCCAATGTGTTTTTTGAGAATAAGCTGCCTGCGGTAACCATCCCCGGCAAGGGCGTTATTTTGCCAAGCGCTGGTAAACTCACTATGCCTTTTGAAGCAGTTAACCTTAACGCAGTTGACGTGAGCATTATTAAGATATATGAGGATAATGTATCACAATACTTCCAGGTCAATGATGTGAACGGCGATAATGAGCTGCGGCGTGTGGGCAAGCCTGTTGTTCAAAAAACCATTCGTCTGGATGCTGATAAATCGGTCAACCTGAACAAAAAGACCCGCTTTATGCTCGATCTGGATAAGCTGATACGCGCCGAGCCTGGCGCTATCTACCGGGTGGTTATCGGTTTCCGCAAAGAGTACTCGCTTTACAATTGCAATAATGGCGGTCCGGTTAAAGTCAAAAGCAATGATGACGAGTATTACTACGGTGAAGGCGAGAGCAACAGCAGCGGTTCGGGTACCATAAGCGACGATGATGATGATTTTTGGACAAAGTACGATGGTTATTATCCCCGTGGCTTTAACTGGGCCGACAGGGATAACCCTTGTACCGATTCTTACTTCACGAAAGATAAATGGGCAACGCGTAATATCATCGCCTCCAACATCGGCCTGATAGCCAAACGCGGGACGGATAACAGCATGGTGGTTGTTGCCACAGATATTTTGACCGCGAAACCAATTAGTGGTGTTGAATTGGACCTGCAGGATTACCAAAAGCAGGTGATCACCAAGGTTACAACGGATAGTTACGGCCTGGCTAAATTTGATATCAAACGTAAGCCCTATTTATTGGTAGCCAAACATGGTGATGAACGTGGGTATTTAAAACTCGACGATGCCAACGCTCTGCCTTTAACCCGCTTTGATATTGGTGGCGAAGAGGTACAACAAGGTGTTAAAGGCTTTATTTATGGCGAGCGCGGTGTTTGGCGTCCGGGCGACAGCATTTACATATCGTTTATATTAGAGGATAAGGCTAAAAAGCTGCCGCCCGATATGCCTGTCGAGTTTAACTTTTATAACCCGATGGGTCAGTTGTACAGCCGCATCACGCAAACCCATTCGGTTGATGGCTTTTACAGTTTCCATACCGCTACACAGGTTACAGATGTTACCGGCAACTGGGATGCCAAGATAAAAGTTGGGGGCGCTACTTTTAGCAAGACCATCAAGGTGGAAACGGTGATGCCGAACCGCTTAAAGATAAACCTTGATTTTAACGGCCAAACTGAGCTGACCAAAGGCGAGAACACCGAGGGTAAACTGAATGCCAGATGGCTGTTTGGCGGCACCGCGCAAAACATGAAGGCTAAGGTTGATGCCTATCTGTCGTCACAAAAAACAAGTTTTAAAGGCTTTGATGGGTATGATTTTGACGACCCTACCAAAACTTTTGAAACTACCGTGTCAACCGTTTTTGACGGGCATTTGGATGCCGAAGGGAACGTGGCTATCAACGCGGATGTTGAAGCTAAAAATGAAGCCCCTGGCCAATTAAAGGCTAACTTTTTTGTGAAGGTTTTTGAACCTGGCGGCAACTTTAGCATTAACCAAACCAGTCTGCCTTATAACATGTATCCGGGTTATGTGGGCATCAAAGCGCCAAAAGGCAATGCCCTTTCGGGGATGCTGGTTACCGGGCAGGACCATGTTTTTGATATAGCTGATGTGGATACCAAAGGCAATCTCATCAGTGGAAGGCGCACTGTTGAGGTTGAGTTTTATAAAGTGAAATGGCATTGGTGGTGGGATAATACGGGTAACGAGGTGAGCAACTTTACGCAGGATAAGTACAATAAGCTCATCAAAACTGAAACTATTACATTGGTAAATGGCCGGGGCACCTGGAAAATGCGGATCGATCAACCGGAATGGGGCCGCTATCGTGTTATTGTCAAAGACGAAGTTACTGGCCATAGTACCGGTAAGGAGTTGTATGTAGATTGGCCAAACTGGGCACAACGCTTACAAGAGGACAACCCCAACGAAGCCGCTATGCTAAGCTTTACATCGGATAAAAAGAACTATAAGGTGGGAGAGGACGCGGTATTGACCATACCTACGCCTGCTAACGGCAGGGCTTTGATCAGCTTTGAGAACGGTACCCGTGTTTTAAAAACCGATTGGGTAAATACCCAAAAAGGCGAAACGCAATACCATTTCAGGGTCGACGAAAATATGGCGCCCAATGTATTTGTGAACGTAACCTTGCTGCAACCGCACTCGCAGACCATTAACGACCTGCCCATCCGCATGTATGGCGCCATACCGTTATTGGTTGATAACCCGGCAACCATTTTGAAACCGGTGATCAATATGCCGGATAAGATACGCCCCGAAACCCGGTCGGCTATAACGGTGTCCGAGGCATCGGGCAAAGAAATGACCTACACCATAGCCATTGTTGACGAAGGTTTACTGGATATCACCAACTTTAAAACGCCCGACCCACACACGGCCTTTTACGCCCGCGAAGCGCTGGGTGTTAAAAGCTGGGACTTGTTTGATTACGTGATAGGTGCTTATGGCGGCGACCTTGAACGGATACTGAGCATAGGTGGTGATGCAGGCGGCCGTAATCTCAACAAAAACATCACGGTTAACCGCTTTAAGCCCGTGGTTAAATTTATGGGGCCGTTCCACCTTAACGCGGGCGAAAGGCAAACACATGCCTTTACTTTGCCGCAATACATAGGCTCGGTCAAGGCGATGGTTATTGCCGGGCACGATGGCAGTTATGGTTTTGCCGATAAGGCCGTAGCCGTTAAAAAACCATTGATGATACTGGCTACGTTGCCGAGGGTATTAGGGCCAACAGAGAAGATACAGTTGCCTGTAACGGTGTTCGCGACGGAGAATAACATTCACGATGTTAGCGTTGATGTTCAATCGAACGCTTTTAGTAATTTGGCGGGTAACAGCCATCAAACAGTAACCTTTACTAAACCAGGCGACCAGATCGTAACTTTCGGACTGGATGTCAAGGATTTCATCGGCATAGGCAAGGTTAGGGTGATCGCGAAAAGCGGTAACGAAACGGCTGCTTATGATGTTGAGCTAACCGTGCGCAACCCTAATCCGGGTATAACGCAGATATTGGAGAAAGAACTAAATCCCGGTGAGACCTGGAATACGCCATATACGGCGGTTGGCATGGCGGGTACCAACAAAACTACTATTGAGGCTTCAAACATTCCGCCGTTAAACCTGGCCAAACGTTTAAGTTACCTTATTGATTATCCACATGGTTGCGTTGAGCAAACCACGTCAGCGGTGTTCCCGCAATTGTATTTGGGGCAGCTTACCGATCTGTCGCCCGCGCAAAAGGCCTTTAGTGAGCGTAACATCAAGGCGGGTATAACCAAGCTTAACGGCTTCCAGTTACCAGGCGGTGGCCTGAGCTATTGGCCCGATGGCAGCGAGGCTGACGAATGGGGTACCAACTATGCCGGGCACTTTATGCTGGCTGCGCAGGCAGCAGGGTATGCAGTGCCAATTGGGTTTATGGACCATTGGAAAGCCTACCAGCGGCAAAAGGCTTTAAGCTGGGCGCCTGATACACGTAGTTTTTATGGTGCCGACCTTAACCAGGCATACCGCTTATACCTGCTGGCTTTGGCCCATACCCCCGAACTTGGCGCAATGAACCGGCTGAAAGAGTTTCCGTACATCAGCGTGGAAGCGAAATGGCGTTTAGCTGCCGCGTACCGATTGGCCGGTCAGCCGGAGGTTGCGCTAAACATGATCGCCGGGTTGCCGCTTACCATTAAACCCTATACCTCGCTATGGGGTACTTACGGCTCCGATCTGCGCGACGAGGCCATGATACTGGAGACATTGACCCTGTTGGGTAAAAAACAACAGGCAGCAGCCATGTTGCGTACCGTGGCCGCACACCTTTCGCAAGATGAATGGTACAGCACACAAACAACGGCTTATAGCCTGATAGCCATAGCAGGGTATTGCGGTAAAAACGCGTCGGGCAGTAAACTGGCGTTTAGTTACCAGGCCAATGCAGCACGGGGCAATGTCAGCTCCAATTCGTATATCTGGCAACTGCCGGTAGCTAACCCATCGGGTAAAGTAATGTTAAAGAACAGTGCCACTAACAAGCTGTATGTTAGGTTGATACAATACGGACAACCCGTAACCGGCGAGGATGTAAAACCGATAAACAACCCGGACGTGCTGCAAATGCGCATCAGTTACTTTACGCTAAAAGGTATACCGGTAAACCCATCGCTACTGAAACAGGGGACCGACTTTGTAGCACAGGTAAACATCAAAAACCCGGGCAGGCGCGGGCATTATGATAACATGGCGCTTACGCAGATATTCCCCTCGGGCTGGGAGATATTGAACACCCGGATGATGGACAGTGGCGACGACGCCTTCAAATCTTCACCATCAGATTATCGCGATATCCGCGACGACCGGGTAAATACCTATTTCAGCGTGACCGAAGGTAAGGAGGTAACCTACTATGTAACACTCAATGCAGCCTACATGGGTAAATATTACCTGCCTGCGGTGTATTGCGATGCCATGTACAATAATGCCATCAGTGCTTTGCAAAAAGGGCAGTGGGTTGAGGTGGTTAAGTAGGGGATGGTGAGCTGTGAGTAATATGTTTGTAAGGCGGGTTAGTGCGTTCGTAAAAAAGCCTAAAAATGCCATCATCGTAATAACGATGATGGCGTTGCTCTTGCTCTTTTGGTTTTGTCTGCCCAAACACCTGTTCCACGCACCGACGTCGTTTGTGATTGACGATAACCAGGGACAACTTTTGGGCGCTTCCATCGCTTCCGACGGTCAATGGCGATTTCCGTACGATGCCAAAGTGCCGCCGAAGTTTAAGGCCTGTATCATTGCTTTTGAAGATAAACGTTTTGAGCATCACTGGGGTTTTGATGTGCTGGCCTTTGGCCGTGCGGTAAAACAAAATATCAAAGCCCGGCATGTGGTTAGCGGGGGCAGTACGCTTACCATGCAGGTGATCCGCATGTCGACCCGAAAGAACCGCACGTTTTGGCAAAAAGGGTTGGAGGTCATCAAGGCTCTAAGAATGGAGCTTACCTACTCTAAAGACGAGATACTGGCCCTATACAGCAGCAACGCGCCTTTTGGCAGTAACGTGGTTGGCCTCGACGCGGCCTCGTGGCGGTACTTTGGCCGCGGGCCCGAAAAACTATCCTGGGGCGAAATGGCTGCTTTGGCCGTACTGCCTAATTCGCCCTCGTTAGTGCATCCCGGTAAAAACCGGCTCATATTGTTGAAAAAGCGCAATTTACTGTTGGACAGGTTAAGGCAACAACACATCATTGACGCAACCACTTGCGCTCTGGCCAAACTGGAGCCTGTTCCCGACAAACCCATGCCTTTACCATCGCTGGCACCACACCTACTGCAAAGGTTTAAGAACGACCATTTAACAAGGCTGCAAAACGGCGGCAGGATAACAACATCCATCAATACCGTTTTGCAACAAAATGTGGCGGATATACTGGAACGCCACCACCAGGTTTTAAAGGCCAACGATATCCGTAACACAGCGGCTATTGTACTGGATGTGGAAACGGGCCAAACACTGGCCTACGTGGGCAATATCAGCCATCCGGAAAATGTGGATATGCAGAGCGATGTTGACGTGATCAGTGCACCGCGTAGTCCGGGCAGTACGTTAAAGCCCCTGCTTTATGCGGCCATGATGCACGATGGTTTGATCTTGCCTAACAGTTTGATACCCGATATACCCACCCAGATAGCAGGTTACCACCCTGAAAACTTTGACCTGGGTTATGATGGCGCTGTACCTGCATCCAAAGCATTGGCGCGCTCGCTCAATATCCCAGCGGTGCGTATGTTGCAGCATTATAAATACGAGCGTTTCCATTCGCTGTTGCGCAAAATGGGCATGACCACCCTTAAACAACCTGCCGATTTTTATGGCTTATCGCTTATCCTCGGCGGAAGTGAAAATACCCTTTGGGAGCTAAGCGGCGCTTACGCAGATATGGCACGGGTGCTCAATCATTATGGCAAATACAACCATATGTACGACCCGGCCGATTATCACAACCCGGTTTATTCCATCGTAGAAAAATCTAAGCCCGAACTTGAAAAGAACGGAATTTTGGATGCAGGCTCTATTTATTACACCCTCCAGGCCATGGAAGAAGTAATGCGCCCCGGCGATGAGATGCTTTGGCAGCAGTTTAGCAGCACCCAACGTATAGCCTGGAAAACCGGTACCAGTTTCGGCTTTCGCGATGGCTGGGCCATTGGCATTACGCCACGCTATGTAGTTGGTGTGTGGGTGGGCAATACTAATGGCGAAGGCAGGCCGGGTTTGATAGGTGTAAACACCGCCGCGCCTATTCTGTTCGAGATATTCAGGCAATTGCCGGTTGCCCGCGACTGGTTTGCCATGCCTGCGGGCGAAATGGCCAGCGTAGCCATTTGCCATGAAAGCGGCTACCGCGCCGGAGAATACTGTACCCATATTGATACCCAACTGGTGCCTAAAACCGGGTTAAAAGCTGCTGTTTGCCCGTTCCATCAGTTAGTACACCTGGATGCTGCGCGCAAGTGGCAGGTTACATCGGCGTGTGAGGCGCCGGGCAATATGGTACACCAAAGCTGGTTTGTGCTGCCGCCCTCAATGGAGTATTACTACAAGAGTAAAAACTATGGTTATCAATCGTTACCGCCGTTCAGGGCTGATTGCGCCGCCACTTTGCAACGGCCGATGGAAATGATCTATCCTAAAGATGGTTCTAAAATTTATGTGCCCTTGGAGGCCGATGGTTCGCGCGGGCGGATGATCTGCAATGCGGCGCACAGGCAGACTGGCATCAAGCTGTTTTGGTACCTGGATGACCAATATATCGGGCAAACCGTCGACTATCACCAGATGGCGGTAAATCCCTCCGCCGGAAGGCACGCGTTAACCCTTGTGGATGGCAACGGTAACCGCTTACAAACCAGGTTTGTAGTTTTGGATAAAGACATTAAGTGAACCAATGAACCAAATAATTCTGTATTCCGTTTCATCCTTTTATCTTTGAGCGTATGATAAAGAAAAACATAGCCCTGATGGCCGGCGGTTTTAGCGGCGAGTACGAAGTGTCTATCAAAAGCGCAGCGTACATAGCGGCAAACCTTAAGCCCGAAAAATATAACGTTTATACCATTTTGGTTAGCCGCGATAGCTGGCATTATGTTGCCAATAGCGGCCAAAACATCGAGGTTGATAAAACCGACTTCAGCTTAACCATCGGCGGTCAGAAAATAAAATTCGATAACGCCTTTATTACCATCCATGGTACTCCCGGCGAGGACGGTAAACTGCAGGGCTATTTCGATATGTTGGGCATCCCATATAACACCTGCGATGCTACGACATCGGCCATTACCATGAACAAGGCCTACACCAAAGCTATTGTACACGGTATTGAGGGCCTGCATACGGCAAATTCCATGCAATTGTTCAATCACGATGCGCACGATGTGGTTACGGTAGCTAATCGCTTAAAGTTCCCTTTGTTTATTAAACCCAATAACGGGGGCAGCAGCGTGGGCATGAGCAAGGTGCAAAACATTGCCGGTTTGCCTGATGCTTTGGAAAGGGCCTTTAAAGAAGATAGCCAGGTATTGGTCGAGGAGTTTATCAAAGGCCGCGAGTTTAGCATCGGTATTGCCCGTTTGCATGGCGAATTGATCGTGCTGCCGGCTACTGAGATCATCAGCACCAAGGAGTTTTTTGATTACGAGGCCAAATACACCGCGGGAATGTCGCACGAGATCACCCCGGCTGACTTGACCGCCGAACAAAACAAAACCATAGCCCGCATTGTGAGTGAGGTTTACCTGCGCCTCAACTGCCACGGCATGTGCCGGGTCGACTTTATTTTACAGGAAAACACCCTCGATTTCTATTTTATCGAGATCAATACCACGCCCGGACAAACCGAGGCCAGTTTGATACCACAACAGGTAAGGGCTGCGGGTATGGATATCCTGGAGTTTTACGATGCTTTGGTAATAGGTTCGGCGCGATAATGTAACACACTCTTGCGCAAGCCGTCTAAACAACAAATACCCACCAATGCTCCAGTTTCAAAAGTTCAAGAAATCATACGGTGCTTACCATGCCCTGCAAATACCCGATCTGAGTTTAGATACAGGCATTTACTGGATAAAAGGTGTTAACGGATCCGGCAAAAGTACACTGCTCAAATCAATAGCCGGTATTTTAGCTTTCGACGGCGATATATTGCTTGATGGCCATGTCAGCATCAAAAAACAAGCGGTAGGCTACCGTAAACTGGTCAATTTTAGCGAGGCCGAAGCACTGTTCCCCGGTTTTATTACCGGCACCGAACTGATCAACCTGTTCGCAACAGCCAAAGAAGGCCCAAAAGGGCAGGAGCAGGGGCTTATCGAAAGTATGAAGATGCAAAGCTATATTGATAAACCCGTTGGCACCTACTCCAGCGGTATGCTCAAAAAGCTGTCCTTATTACTGGCCTTTTTAGGTGAGCCTAAGCTTATTCTATTAGATGAGCCGCTCATCACCATTGATACCGCATCGCTCGAGATACTCTACACCTGGATAGCCGACAAGCACCGCGAAAGCGGGACAATGTTCATGCTATCGTCGCACCAGGCGCTTGATGCAATTGCGTTACCACATGCAAAAGAAGTGTTGGTAGAGGACCAAACCCTGCAATTCATCGGTTAAGGTATGAGGTCGCCACTAACACATATCCTGTTAAAAATATTTGCGGTAGGCTTTTACCGGGTACACGCAGGTATACTGTTCTTTCTGTTCCTGGTATTGTTTGGCCTGGTGGAGCCTTCGCAACTCATCAACTATCATAAAGCATTAATGCTTGGTTTTATCACCAGCCCGGTAATGATGGCCGTTGTGTTTGGCGTATGGCTGTTGTATACCTTTAAAACCTGGCATTACATAGCCGGGCAGTTATTTGCCATACAACAAACCTTTTTGTTTTACAGCAGCACAGCATACACCCGGCAAAAGCAATTCATCAGTTGGTTTTTGGTGCAGGCTACGGTAATGCTGCCGGTGCTGGCGTATGCGGCGTTCAGCATCGGGGTTGCCATACAGCATCAATACTGGTTATCCGCTTTAGCTATTTTACTTTACATGATATTTGTAATTAGCTGTAGTTCATTGTTTTATATCCGTTTAGTTAACCGGCTGATCGACGGCAGTAAGCAGTCCATACTCATCAAGCTAACAGCAAACTGGCAAAAACCATATTTTAGTTTGTACGTTTACCATGTGCTCGATCAGTTGAAGGTAACCTACCTTATCACCAAAGCGCTATCGTATGGCATCATCACTGGTGTCTTTTTGCTTTTCGCCGATGTAAGTCACGATCTGCGGGTGGCCGGTATAGCCGTTCTGGCTATCGCTGTTGCGCATTGCATTGTGGTTTTCGAGGAGCGCAAGTTTGAAGAAACCTACCTCATCTTTTCGCGAAACCTGCCGCTATCAAGGCTTAAGCTTTTTCTATCCTTCGCAGGCGTTTACTTTTTACTGTTATTGCCCGAGGGCGTATGGCTCTTTACCCGTTTTGCACCGCTAATGGCAATAGGTTTATTTGCCTTTGGTTTAAGCGTTATATTGCTGTTTCATAGCTTTTTATACCTGTTCGGTTTAAACATGGATAGGTATATGCAATGGGTACCGGGTATGTTTGTGCTTTTCTTTTGGCTCATTATGTTCAAATTGCTTTGGGTGTGCATTCCTTTAATTGCCGTTGTTGGTTACCTTATCTTCTACAACAACTATTACCAGGTGCCGCTGGTGGTAAAAGAGGAGGATAAATAGCGCTCTTTCCCATTGCCATTTTCATAATGGTCACCGACGGGAGCGTCAAAACCCATGGGTAAATATGGGTATTTTTCATCCTATTTTAAAGGACGATTATCAAATTCGTAATCGGTTTTATCGGGTTTGATAACCCACAATATAGCCAAAATTCGGTAAATAAGCAAGTTTTTACTGACATATTGCTCTGCAATTTCACTCAACCCCAACTGTAAACCAGCCAGTAACCAATAACCTAATAACTCAGTAACCCCATAACAAAACCCCGTTTGTAATTCCTGTCTCTTTTTTTCAAAAAACGCATACAAGTAATTGGTAACTCCTGTAGTTTTGTTTTAAATACGATAATTTCAGTAGACATTATTTAACCATCAAAACCATGAGCTTACGATTAGGCGACACCGCACCAAACTTTACTGCAAAAACCTCACAAGGTGAGGTTAATTTTTACGATTACTTAGGCGACAGCTGGGGCGTCTTATTTTCGCACCCGGGCGATTATACGCCTGTTTGTACTACCGAATTAGGCCGTACAGCGGCATTAAAGGATGAATTTACCAACCGCAATGTTAAAGTTTTGGCCCTGAGCGTTGATTCTGTGGAATCGCACGATGGCTGGATCAAAGACATTAACGAAACTCAGGGGGTAGAAGTTAATTTCCCGATCATTGCCGACGCCGACCGTAAAATATCCGAAGCTTATGATATGATCCATCCAAACGCCTCGGTAAACGCTACTGTACGTTCGCTGTTCATCATAGCGCCCGATAAAACCGTTAAACTCATCATCACTTACCCGGCATCAACAGGCCGTAATTTTGTGGAGATACTGAGGGTGATCGACTCGCTGCAGCTGACCGCCAAATACAGCGTGGCCACACCGGTAGATTGGAAGGATGGAGAGGATGTTGTGGTGGTACCGGCTATTAAAACTGAGGACATTCCGGGCAAGTTTCCTAAGGGCCATACCATCATCAAACCATACCTCCGCACTACCCCCCAACCAAATAAATAATTTTTATTGCATTTAATTGTTAATTTTATATCTTTGAATTTACAGCTTAATGCGTTGATTACCTTTCTGATAAATATCCCTTTTTCAGTTTGGTGGTGATAAACAAGCTCAATGAAATTTTAATACTATCACTATTATTAATTATGAAAACTGGAAAAGTAAAATGGTTTAACACTCAAAAAGGTTATGGCTTTATCGTCACCGAAGACGGTAAAGATCTGTTTGTGCATTTCAAAGATGTGCAAGGTGGTGTAAATGCTATAAAAGACAATGACAATGTTGAATACGAGGTTGAAGAGGGCAGAAAGGGATTGCAAGCTGTTAACGTAAAAAAGGTATAAGTTATATCAAACCATAGATTTTTAGGCCCCTGGAAAATTTCCAGGGGTTTTTTTGTGCATTGTAATGTGATATTACCTACTTTGCCTATTTTAGCCCAACCAATGTTTCACCAATGAACCAAACAGATACCCAAAAAATCTCGCGCAATGTTATATTCCTGGTACTGGTGGCCGCTTTAGGCTATTTTGTGGATATATATGACCTGCTTATCTTCTCCATACTCCGCAAAGAAAGCCTGACCGCCATCGGTGTCCCGGCCGATCAGATATTAGATAAGGGGCTGTTTATACAAAACGTGCAAATGTTCGGCCTTTTGTTAGGCGGCATTATCTGGGGCATTATCGGCGATAAATTTGGCCGCATCAAGGTGCTGTTCGGTTCAATTTTGCTGTACTCCATAGCCAATTTTGCCAATGGCTTTGTTGGCGATGTAAATACTTACGCGCTCATCCGTTTTATAGCTGGTATTGGCCTTGCCGGCGAATTAGGGGCAGGCATTACCCTCGTAACAGAGACCATGAGCAGGGAGAACCGTGGTTACGGCACATCGCTGGTAGCTATCATCGGTTTGTTCGGGGCGGTTGCAGCAGCGCAGGCAGCACATTTTGGCTGGAAAAACGCTTACTTTATTGGCGCGGGATTGGGTGTCTTATTGCTGCTATTGCGCTTAGGTACCTTTGAGTCGGGCATGTTTAAGCAGGTCGAAAAAAGCGAAGTATCCAAAGGCAACGTGCTGATGCTTGTAAACAACGGCAAACGTTTCTGGAAATATCTTTGCTGTATTTTGATAGGTATGCCATTATGGTTTGTAGTAGGCATACTCATCACACTATCACCCGAGTTTGGCAAAGCCCTTAGTGCACCAACACCTTTGAGTGCGGGCAATGGCATTATGTATACTTATATTGGTATATCCATTGGCGGGGTATTTGCAGGCTTGCTTTCGCAGATAACGCGGTCGCGTAAGCTAACTATGCTGGTATTTCTTTTAATATCCGTAGTAAGCGTTGTTTGCTATTTAACCGCCACGGGTATCACCCAAAGCCAGTTTATGTGGTTATGTTTATTTATGGGCACCTGTGTAGGTTATTGGGCAACTTTTGTCACCATCGCCTCCGAACAATTTGGCACTAATTTACGTGCTACGGTAACCACCACCGTACCTAACTTTGTTCGCGGTGCCTTAATACCCATCTCTGTTTCTTTCCTGTTTTTTGTAAAGCAGTTTAACCCCGATGGCCCCAAAGACCCTAAACAGGCGCATGCCATGATTACCAGCGGCTACATTATGATGGGGATACTAACCCTTATCGCGTTGTTTGCCCTGACGCAGTTGAAAGAGAGTTTTGGAAAAGACCTGGATTATATTGAGGAACTGTAATTTTTAGGCGTACAGAAACATCAAAAAACGGCGCACAGCCCATCTCTTTATTGAAGTTAAACCAGGCCATACCCATGCTAAATGAGCCGGTGGCAATTGCCATTACTAAAAGGCCGTGCATCAATATCTTTCTCATAACCATTATGTTCTTACTTTTTAACGGTCAAACGTTTTAGGGCAGCTCCGGTTAAGTAGATCTTTGCGCTATCAGCTACCGCGAAGTTCAGCTGGGGGATATCAAGCTTATCCATATTCAGCGTGCTGTAGTGGTTCATCACCAGGTTAGCTTTAGCTATTTTATTATCCTCATGGATGATGAGTTTTGAATTTACATTGGCCGTCGCATGTAAAAAGCCTATCGCGCTCGAGTTTATATCTACAATGCCGTCGTTTTGCACGATAGATAAACTATCCAATTTGAAACTTTTGAGAATTACCGAGTTAGGATAATAGTCATCGGTTTGTGTGCTATAATTCGATTTAAGTGGCTTTACACCTTTTACCGTGTAATAGCTATCTGTCTTTAATACTTTGAGCTTTGGGCAGCTAATAATGATCTCGTTATTACCTAAACGGGTTGATTTGTGCGTAATTGAATCGAAAGGGTCTTTGTCAAAATCGATATTGACCAACAAGTGGTTGCCCACTTTGGTAAACCTGACAGAGTCTTGCGACCATTTACTTTTCCGCACTGCAAAGTCGCCCTGTCTAATGGTTACATGCATCATCGCAGCAGCATTTACTTCTATCTCATCAAACTCGTTAATATTATAGCTGGTATAATTTCGGTAAGGGTCTTTGTATTTGCCGGTCAGGTATTCGGCTTTTAAAGTGCTGTTATACGCCATTAAGCCTATCGCGAAAAGCACAAATGCACTTAAAATTATTTTGTTACTCGTTCTCATTTCATTTCTGATTTAAAGTTCTCCGATTTAAATTTTTGATACCTTGCCTGCAAGTCTTCCAGTGTAATGTCCAACAGGTATATATTCCTGAAAAACTCGGGCAGGTCCTGCTGTATAAAGCGCTCTTTGCGGTACGCTTTTACCTTTTTGATGCCATCGGCGGCTACAAAAAAGCCAATACCGCGTTTATTGAAGATCACCTCCTGGCTTTGTAAAAACTCGTAAGTACGCATTACCGTGTTGGGGTTTACCTCAAGCTCAATAGCCAGGTCGCGCACCGAGGGTATCTTCTCATCGGGTAACCAAATACCCCTTAATATTTTCTCGCTCACAAATGCTGCTATTTGCAGATATATGGCTTCGTTGTTTCTAAATTCCATCCTTCACACTCCTAAACTTTCTTTTCCTTTAATTTATAATAGGCGGCGCCCCACATCATTACACCCAACAGGCTAAAAAGCAACAATATCCATTTAAATGTAGCGTCCGGCAGGTCAACATGGCCATCATATTGATGATGTCTATCAACAACAACACCGTGAGATTTTACAACGACATCATAGGCGAAGTTCAACCCACCAAAAGGAGGGTTACCGTGAATAGGCTGGTGTATCATCAATTCCAATACCTGATCATTCAGCAACCAGATCGCGATCAGTATAATGAAAAACGCGAACGCGGTTTTTATAAAATGCATCTTTTTGAAAAAGATGGCACCATAGATCATGGTCGAATGCAAAAAGGCATACACTATAAAGACGATCCATGTCTTATCGGGCCCAAATTCAAAAACATTGATGATCGGATCGGTGTCTGGCGGCCAATTGCCCAGTTTAAGTATCGTGGCTACAATAGCGTAAAACACCGCTATAAAGATTATCTGGAAAATAACGAATGAGTACAGCCAGCCCACCAAAAACTTTTCGAGCGATGATGCGGGCAACGTAATTGATGCGATCGCTTTTCGTTTTTCGCCTAAATTGGTAAAAATGTTACTTGTAAATATGGTGCCGGCGGCTAATAAGAAACCAAGAAAGAAAGCCAGTTGTTGTTTCTCCTCCATCGGTTTAAATGCTTTGTAATTGACCATCCCCATTATCAGCAGCATAATACCTACCATCACAAATAAAGAGATAGCATAATTTCTAAAATTTTCGACAGTATGCTTTTTAAAAAGCATCCCAAATCGTGTAAAACTAAACTGCTTTTGCTTTATCATCTTGACGGCGCATTTAAAAGGTTGATCAATGGTTGGTTTTGGCTGATGATGGCATTAAATAACAGTTCCATATCAACCTTACTGTAAAGGTTATCCTTATTGGCGACGATGGCGTTTTTGCCACGCATGTTCTCTTCGCAGTACAATACAGGTTGGGTATCGTCGGCATCCAGCGTGGCGAAGTATACCTTTTCGGATATAGCGTCCAGAGCCTGGTTCACCACAATTTCGCTGCTATCAAGCACAACCAGGGTATCTATCAGGCTATCCAGATCGCGTACCTGGTGAGTCGAAATTATAACACACCTGTCTTCAGTTAAAACCGACGCGATAATTTTACGGAATTGAACCTTGGATGGAATATCCAGGCCATTTGTAGGTTCGTCCATTACCAGCAAACTGGTGTTTGTTGCAAGGCCAAAGGCTATCATAGCCTTTTTTTGCTGACCGAACGAAAGCTTATCTAAAACTGCCTCAAGCGGCACTTCAAACTCTTTTAAGTAGTTATAGAACTCGCTTTCGTTAAACAGCGGGTAAAACGGCGCGGTGTTTTTAACAAACCTGGCGGCGGTAACCGAGGGCACATAAATTTCTTCGGGGATAAAATACATATCCGCTAAAAAATCTACCGACCTGTCTGCGCTGCTCAGTCCGTTTACAAAGCAGTAGCCGCTTTGCGGGTAGGTGAGGCCCGTAATATTATGCAGCAAAGTTGACTTACCCGCACCGTTTTTACCCAGAAGGCCGTAAATATGGCCCTTTGATAAATTAAGGTTTAGATTTTTAAACAACATGGCCCTTTTGGTATATCCAAAATTGAGGTCTTTAATTTGTATCATCCAGATTGTTTTAGTGTATTAGTTAAATAGTACACTACAAATGTAGATAAGAAAATCACAACTCCAAATTATTTCAGAAATATTTTTTGATCGATATAAAGTGTGTTGGAATAATTAGTTTTAATTCGTGAAATTAGCGTTGATTCGTACAATTGGTGTCTTATTGATTAGATTTGTAGAGTATGATAACCAAAGAAGAAATAGCCAGTCAATACCAGCAGATACAAGACGAAATTTGTGCCGGGTTAGAATCCCTTGACGGCAAAGCCCGGTTTGAAGAGGAGCTATGGCAGCGCGACGGCGGGGGCGGGGGGCGTACCCGGGTAATTCAAAACGGCAATGTTTTTGAAAAAGGGGGCGTAAATTTTTCTGCCGTGCACGGCCAACTGCCAGAGGTGATGAAAAATGCCTTAAAAGTTGACCAGCAGGATTTTTTTGCGACAGGCGTTTCTATCGTTATACATCCCAACCATCCGTTTGTGCCCATCATCCACATGAACATCCGTTATTTTGAGATGGAGGCCGGTGTAGCCGGGCACGAACCTGTCAGATGGTTTGGAGGCGGTGTCGACCTTACCCCGCATTATGTGATAGAAGATGATGCCCGCTTTTTCCATGGGCAGCTAAAGGCCGTTTGCGATAAGTTTAGCAGCGGGTTTTACCACCGCTTTAAGGTTTGGGCCGATGATTACTTTTTTATCAAACACAGGCACGAAACCCGCGGCATTGGCGGCATATTTTACGATAGGTTAGGGGCTACCGACGAGCATACCTGGGATGATATTTTTGAATTTTCGAAAGCCCTGGGGCGTTCGTTCTTACCAACTTATACCGAACTGGTAAACCGCAATCGAAATAAAGAATATACCGAAGCACACCAGGAATGGCAGTACCAGCGCCGAAGCCGTTATGCCGAGTTTAATTTGGTTTATGATGCGGGTACTAAATTTGGCTTGGAAACCAACGGACGGATAGAAAGCATTTTAATGAGTTTACCGCCACAGGCACGCTGGCTGTACAATTACCAGACCGCAGCCGGATCGGAAGAAGAAAAAACTTTAAACCTGTTAAAAAAGGGTATAAACTGGGTATGACAAAAAACATCGGCCGCTTTGGCCTCTTTTTTATAGCGATATCAGTAATTTCATTTATCAACCCGGTCTCTCTAAAAGGGGTTTGGCAATACCGTGGCGGCGTATCGAACGGTAAAACCGAAGGCCCGCCAAAAGGTTATACCTTGCAGCGGGTGTATACTGATAAAGGCTTTAACGCATTTGTTTTAGAAAAAGGCACTAAGCCCGAAAAATATGAAGCAGGCAATTATGTGCTTAAAGGCGATACCTGTTTTGAAACCTGTACTTTTAACAGCACCACACCCCAGGCCATGGGCAAAACAGTTGTCTACTTATTCACGGTCAATAAAGGCATTATCCATCTTAAAGCAACTTTACCTGGCGGCACCGTTGTTGACGATCAATGGAAAAAAATTAAGTAGGATTTCACTGATCTTCAAATTGATTCTAATTATTTTAAGATCATCAGTGAAATCATCGCACAAATTGGTGAAATCTTATTATAACCGGTGCAATCCCTCTAATATCGGTGTAATCCCTGTCAAATTTCAAATACTTATCAACAGCGTACCCCTATACCACATTATTTCTTATCTTCGCACGTCGCTTTAAAATACACCTAAATTTAAATTATTAGCAGCGGCAATTGCATAACATATAACAAATGGCTGAAGATACAGAGAACGACCAAACCAACAGTTTCGATAGAATAATCCCGATCAATATTGACGAAGAGATGCGCGCCGCCTACATTGATTACTCAATGTCGGTTATTGTATCCAGGGCATTGCCCGATGTTCGCGATGGCTTAAAACCAGTTCACCGCCGTGTTTTATTCGGTATGTTAGACCTGGGGCTGAACGCAAATAAACCTTATAAAAAATCGGCCCGTATAGTGGGTGAGGTGTTGGGTAAGTACCACCCGCACGGCGACTCATCGGTGTACGGCACTATGGTACGTATGGCGCAGGACTGGAGTCTGCGGTACCCCCTGGTTGATGGCCAGGGTAACTACGGCTCGATAGATGGTGATAACCCCGCGGCAATGCGTTACACTGAGGCAAGGTTGCAAAAAATTGCCGAGGAGATGCTGGCCGATATCAACAAAGATACCATTGATTTCCAGTTAAACTTTGACGACTCGTTAGAGGAGCCAACAGTGCTGCCCGCAAAATTCCCTAACCTGTTAGTGAATGGTGCTTCGGGTATCGCGGTGGGTATGGCCACCAATATGGCCCCGCATAACTTAACCGAGGTTGTTAATGCCACTATGGCGTATATTGACAATCGTGGGATAGAAATTAGCGAACTGATGAAGTTTGTTAAAGGGCCTGACTTCCCGACAGGGGGCATTATCTACGGGGTTGAAGGTGCACGCGAAGCATCGGAGACCGGCAGGGGACGTATCGTACTCCGCTCAAGGGCTGAGATTGAAGTTTATAACAATGACCGTGAACGCATTATCGTAACCGAAATACCTTACCAGGTTACCAAATCGGACATGATCGAGCGGACTGCCGAGTTGGTTAACGATAAAAAACTCGAAGGTATCTCTGCTATCCGCGATGAGTCGAACCGCGAGGGTATCCGTATCATTTACGAGATAAAACGCGATGCAAATGCGTCTATAGTATTAAATAACCTGTTCAAATACACATCGTTACAAACTTCATTTAGTGTAAATAACATTGCGCTGGTTCATGGCCGCCCGATGTTGTTGAACCTGAAAGACCTGATACATCACTTTGTTGAGCACCGCCACGAAGTGATCGTTCGCCGTACTAAATTTGAACTTGCCGAAGCTGAAAAGCGTGCGCATATTTTAGAAGGTTTGCTGATAGCCCTCGACCATTTGGACGAGGTAATTAAACTGATCCGCGAATCGAACACACCTGATGAGGCCCGCGATGGCTTAATGGCCACATTCGCGCTAAGCGAGATACAGGCCCGCGCTATTCTGGATATGACGCTGCGCCGTTTAACCGGACTGGAGCGCGACAAGATAAAAGCAGAGTATGCCGAACTGATGAAACTGATCGACTACTTGAAGACCATTTTGGCAGATGAAGGTTTGCGTATGCAGATCATTAAAGACGAACTGATCGAAATACGGGATAAATATGGCGATGAGCGTAAAACCGAAATTGTACACTCGTCGGCAGAAATGCAAACCGAAGACTTTATTGAAGATGAGAACGTGGTAATTACCATATCGCACGAGGGCTATATTAAACGTACGCCTTTAACCGAGTATCGTACCCAGGCGCGTGGCGGTAAAGGCGCCATCGGCAGCAACAGCCGCGATGCCGACTTTATTGAACACCTGCTCATCGCGTCGAACCACAACTACATGCTGTTCTTTACCGAAGCAGGCCGTTGTTTCTGGCTGCGTGTGTTTGAGATACCCGAAGGTACCCGTACCTCTAAAGGCCGTGCTATCCAGAATATCATCAACATACCAAAAGAAGAAAACATTAAGGCTTACATTAAACTGATCAACCTTAAAGATCAGGAGTACCTTAAAAATAACTTCATTATCATGTGTACCAAACAAGGTACCATCAAAAAAACTTCGCTTGAGGCATATTCACGTCCGCGTGCAAATGGTATCAACGCCATTAACATTAACGAGGGCGATACTTTGTTAGCGGCCAATTTAACCAGCGGCAGCAGCGAAATTGTGATGGCATTGCGCTCTGGCAGGGCTATCCGCTTTAACGAGTCGACGGTTAGGCCGATGGGCCGTACCGCTACGGGTGTACGTGGTATCACGCTTGCACATGATAAAGACGAAGTTGTAGGTATGATCAGCATTGATGATGCCGAAACTACCGTATTGGTGGTATCCGAAAATGGTTACGGTAAACGTACCGACATAGACGATTACCGTGTAACCAACAGGGGAGGCAAAGGTGTTAAAACCATTAATATTACCGATAAAACCGGTCCGTTGGTGGCTATTAAGGGCGTTACGGATAAAGACGACCTGATGATCATTAACCGCTCGGGTATCATCATCCGCATCGCGTTGGATACCTTACGTACAATGGGCCGTGCAACACAAGGCGTAAGGCTGATCAACCTGAAAGAAGGGGATAGCATTGCATCGGTAGCGCAAATTGAACGCGACGAGGAGGAAGAAGCTGTAGATGGTGAGAATACTAATCCCGAAGCAGGAAGCGACGCTGACGCGACCGGAAACGCTGAAAGCGGATCTGACACCGCCGAAAGCACTGATACTCCCGATAAAGAGTAATTTACCATGATCGTCCGTAAAGTTTATTTACTGGTCATCTGTATTTGTTTTACATCCTCCGTTGTTTTTGGTCAAACAGAAGCAATGAAGGATGTAATTAACAACATCGCACTTTATAATAAAAAAAACGACCTCAAATATCTCGGGGATGCCAAAAAAGCAGTCGACGGCTCGTTTAAAAACCATGCCGACTCGCTTGATTATGGCAAAAACGTTTATAAGGCGGTGGTGTACTCAAGCATTGTTTATATTGATTCGCTCAATAAACTCAACCAGCCCGATACGCTTTTCCTGCAAACATCTAAACTATTAAACAAACTGCTCAACAACCGCAGGGCAAACAACTATAGCGCCGAGATAAACTATGCCAAAGGTTGTGTGGCCAATGTGTATTTGCGCAGGGCGTTTCTCAATTATTCGCATAATAATTACAGGCTTGCCATCAATAATTTTAAACAGGCCAAAAACTATGTACCTGCGGCTAAAGAAATAGATGGTTATTTGGCCAATATTTATTATAAATTAGGTAATTATACCACGTCTGCAAACTATTACGATACGCTTTTGATGGTGCATAGGCCACGTATAGACTACATAGAGCAGGCCGTGAATATCTATAACGCGCTCGGCGATACCACAAAAGCACTGCAAACCATTCAAAACGGGCTGGAAGCATACCCGCACGATGGTTTTTTACTTTTTGAGCAGGCCAACATCTACAACAATAAAAAAAACTATGCCAGGCTAAAGCCATTGTTAGATGAACTACAGGCTGCAGCCCCTGATGATCCGAATATTACCTTTATGGCAGCCAATTGTTACGATCATCTTAACGAATGGGATAGGGCAGAGCTCCTCTATCAAAAAGCTGTTGAGTTAAACAGTACCGATTATAACCCGATATTTAACCTGGGTGTATTATATTTGAAAAAGGCAGGTGTCAACAAAAATGCGGCAAAATACCAGGCCGACATTAACCAATCGAAAACATGGCTCGAAAAAGCAGCAGAAATTTCTCCGAACAATGAAGTATGTTTAAAAACGTTACAAATGTTATATTTGCAAACAGGAGACAGCAACCAATTAAACAAGGTAAACAATAAATTAAAACAGCTAACAACATATTAACCATGAAAATTAAATTTCTGCTAACAGGTATTATTGGCCTTGCAACGGCAACCATAGCATTTGCCCAACCGCGCGACGTATCTACCGCACAGGATGCCTATGCGCAATTCGCCATCTTTAAGCAACAAAAATTAACTGCGGCCAAAGCAACGGAAAGCATCAATACGGCAAAAGCAGCTATAGATAAGGCGATGACCAACCCTAAAGCTTTAACCTACGCGTTAACTTATGCAGTACAAGGTGAGGTGTATGCATCGCTGGCAGTACGTGATACTGTTCCAAGTTCTGCTATCCCGTCATTCGCGACGGCCGAAAGTGCCCTAAAGAAAGCCAAGGAGTTGGACACTAAAGGTGAAAACAAAAAAATGATAGATGATGCCTATATGGAACTGGTGCGTTACAAGTATGCAATAGGCGTTAAGGCTTACCAGGGGGGTAAATACGACCAGGCCTACGACGCATTTAACTTTTACCGCAGTGTACGGCCCGATGATACAACCGCTATATATTTAACCGGGCTGGCAGCCGCCGCAGGGCAAAAATACGACGACGCCATTGTAAACTATAACAAACTGCTAACTACCAATTACTCAAAAAATGCCGACGTTTACAGCGACCTGTCGTTTATTTACCTCCAAAAAAAGGATACGGCAAATGCTATTAAAACAGTAAGCGAGGGTGCCGCTAAATTTCCTGCCAATAGTAAACTTTCTAAAAGAGAGATAGAACTAAACCTACAGGCAGGTAACCAGGCTAAGGTTTTGGAGAAAATTGAAAAGGCCATAGCCAACGATCCTAAAAACAAAAGCCTTTATTATTATGCAGGGTTAACATATACTCAGGAAAAAGATTATGTTAAGGCCGAAGCTGCATACAGGAAAGCTGTCGAGATTGACCCAAATTACTTTGATGCTAACCTAAACTTAGGTTACATTTTGCTAAACCCCGGCATAACTTTATTTAATGCCGCGAATAAATTGCCAACTAACAAACAAAAAGAATACGATGACGATATGGCTAAAGCTGCAAAATTGTTTGAAATAGCCAAACCTGTTTTATTGAAAACTGTTGAGCTTAACCCAAATTCTATAGATGCTTTAACCAACTTAAAAACCTATTATATAGGTACTAAAAACGCGGCAGAAGCATCAGCAATACAAAAAAAGATAAATGCAATAAAGCAATAAAAGAGGAGCCCGGTTTATATCCGGGCTTTTTATCGTTTTATTTACTTAACATAATATTAATTATAAGAAATTAAATATAAAACAAAACAGGTAGATTTATCTCTAAAATTATTGAATAACAATGTTAGCACCTTTATTTATTATGTTGTTAGTAATGTTGCCGATACTGATACCAGCAATAAAACGGCAACTTAAAAAACCTGATGTTACAGATGCTGATATGTTTAAAGATTTTGTATCGAATGATCTTTTTCCCGACCTTGATATTGTTGTTCCGCTAAACTTTCCTGAACAAAATTTATGTACGCCTGATATCAGCTTTTTAGATACTAATACGAACTTTGAATTTTATATAAAATGTTTTTACTGTGCCGACGTAAAAAAGAACCATTTTAAATGGTGTACCGACCAAGCATTCAGGTCTTATCAAAATTTAACCGGCTTGCCTTTATTTATTATCGTCGGATTGGGCGGCCCATCACATTTCCCTGATGAATTATACATGCTACCGTTCAGCAAAATTAGTTCAAACAAACTCAGTATGTCGCAGCTCAATCAACATAAAATAAAGTACGGTGATAAAATAGATTTTTCAATGCTTTAATATTTGCTAACTTTGTTAGCAATGAAACATTCGGGAAGCGCCGACCTGCCTTTGCATAATGGTTACGTACCCATATGGTTAGCCGAGCGCATGGCTAAACTGGGCCTGGCTATTGTTGAGGCTATAGTAACAGAGTACGGTAAAGCAGAGGTTTTACGCCGCCTGAGTGATCCGTTCTGGTTTCAAAGTTTTGGGGCCGTTATGGGTATGGACTGGCATTCGTCGGGCATTACCACATCTGTTATGGGGGCTTTAAAACGTGCTGTTAACCCCCATTCAAAAGAGCTGGGCATTTACATTTGCGGCGGTAAAGGGAAATACAGCAGGCAAACACCGTCTGAACTAATGGCAATTGGTGACCGCACCGGTTTAGATGGCAATTACCTGGTACGCTGCAGCAAACTGGCAGCAAAAGTTGATAATACTGCGATACAAGATGGGTTTCAGTTATATCTGCATAGTTTTATCGTTACCGACGATGGACAATGGACAGTTGTACAACAGGGCATGAGCAATCAAAGTTCCACCGCCAGGAGGTACCACTGGCACTCCCCTGCCTTAACTTCGTTTGTTGATGAACCGCATACTTCCATTTACGGGAAAAACACGGGCATTATATTAAACATGGTTGATAAACAGGCGGCACCGTCAAGATCGTCGGTGATGGAAATAAGCCGCGAACAGCCAGAGAGAATGTTAGCCGAAATAAAAAAACTGGTAATGCCTGCACACCATGATGTGCGGTCTGCCGATGTTGACCTGAAACGTTTAGGCTCAGTTTTATGGCTGGCGCACGAAAAAAAGCCCGCAGATTTTGAAGATTTATTGTTGCTGGAAGGTTTAGGCCCGCGCACTTTACAATCGCTGGCGCTGGTGAGCGAGGTAATTTATGGCACGCCATCGCGCTTTACCGACCCCGCCCGGTTTTCGTTCGCGCACGGCGGTAAAGACGGCCACCCGTTCCCGGTTCCCATAAAAACCTACGACGAAACCATCGCCACCTTAAAAAGGGCGGTATACAAAGCCAAATTGGGTTTTACGGATAAACAGGAAGCGATCAGGCGCTTATCTCAAATCGCACAAAAGGCCGAAAATGATTTTACGCCCAATGCAAATTTTAACGAGGTAATTGAAAAAGAACGCCGAGATTCATGGCGCTATGGAGGCCGAACGGTATTAGGCAAAGCAAAACCACCCGTTGAGGCACAACTTAAGTTATTTTAGCCAAAGAGCCGACGACGGGGATCGAACCTGCGACCTACGCATTACGAATGCGTTGCTCTACCAGCTGAGCTACGTCGGCTAAAAATCAATTGACACTTGCCGTTTGCGGGAACCAAATCTGCATCTCCCCTTTACCCCGGTTTGCCCAATCGCAATAAGGTATCAAAGTAAGCTTTTGATTAGCAACTTCACCTTTTAAAACGGTAACGCCGTTAAACATGTTATTATCAAACACCGGCTTAAATGTAGTATTTTGCTGCAGCGCGATAGCACTTACTTTGGTATCGTTGTCTTTCCACTCCGCACAATATACAATGGGGCCGCGTTGCAGGGCTACTTTGCCAATATCATCTTTAACCGATGGGTTAGCCGTAACCTTTTTAACGTCCATGGGCAGGCTAACGGCTATCTTGTCGCCTTTATGCCAGGTACGGTTAAGTACCGCGTAACCATTTTGCATGGTATACTGCAAAGGCTTGCCATTAAGGCTGATGGTTACGTTTTGTGCGTTTGCGTTCTCGTACGAATAAAGATCAGATGGGATGGCCTGGTTTTGTGCCCATCCGGGGATGCGTATTTTGAGGTTGAACGATTGCGCTGTAGCGGGATCAATCGTAAATGCCAGTAAACCATCCCAGGGGTAATTATTTTGCTGGTTTATCTTTACTGCTTTGTTTTTAACCATCATATCGGCGGTGCCTTTAATAAACAGGTTTATAAACACATCATCATCTTTTTGGGCATACATATACCCCGACAACGATGGCAGAAAACGCGCCAGGTTAGTTGGGCAGCAAGAGCACTCAAACCAGCCTGAGCGGGTGGCTTCGGCACCTTTTACGCCATCTGTTATTTGCATGGCATTGGTATAAAAAAACGAATTCCCATTTAAGCCAACGCCCGATATTAAACCGTTATACAGTACTTTTTCTAACACATCAATGTATTTTGAATCGCCGTGAAGCAAAAACATACGCTGATTCCAGTAAACATCTCCAACGGCAGCACAAGTCTCGTTATAGGCTGTGGCGTTGGGTAACTGGTAGTTTTCGCCAAAGCGCTCGCCGCTGCCAACAGCGCCGATGCCGCCTTGCACATATATTTTTTTGCCTACCATGTTCTCCCATATCTTATCAATGGCGGCAATGTACTGTTTGTCACCGGTCAGCGCGGCTACATCGGCCATGCCCGAGTACAGGTACATCGCCCTTACGGCGTGGCCTTCGGCTTCATCCTGCTCAGTTACAGGTTCATTATCCTGGAAATATTTACCGCTTTTCCAGGAGTCCTTACTCGTCTTATCGTAGGTCCTTTTACCCCGCTCGTCAATAAAAAATTTAGCCAGGTTTAAGTAATCGTTTTTGCCTGTTATGCGGTAAAGTTTTACCAACCCCATTTCCACAATTTCATGGCCGGGTGCTACGTGCAGTTTGTTCGGCCCAAAAGTGGCCACAAGCAGGTCGGCATTTTTTAAGGCAATGTTCAAAAAATTTCGCTTGCCGGTCGACTGGTAATGGGCGCTGGCCGCTTCAAACAAATGCCCGGAGTTATATAACTCATGGCTCAACTCATGCTCTTTAACCCAGCGCTCCGGCCCCGACCATGAGTGTGGGTGTGCCGGGTCGATAGTACGGGCGGTGTACAGGTAGCCATCCGGCTCCTGCGCTTTGGCTACGATGTCGATCAGCGAGTCAATGTAATGGTCTAATTTTTTGTCAGGATGAACTGCTAACGAGAATGAAGCCCCTTCAATGGTTTTATAAATGTCGGTATCATCAAAAGGGAATTTGGTGCAAAACTTACCGCTTTTTTGCGCCGCCATTTCAAAATTCTTTACACGGCCGGTGCTCTCGCAACGCGCAAATGATGCCGGTATGGTAACCGTGCGGTTGGTTTCGATCCGTGGCGACCAAAAGCTATCATCCAGCTTTACTTTGGTGAACGATACAGGCTTGATCGTATAGTCTTTGTTCTGCCCATAAGTTAACCCGGCGCAAACAACTGCAACAAGTGTTAAAGCAATGCCTTTTTTATTCATGGCGGTTTTAAATTGGTGTCCCGAAGTTATTATATAAACGTCAAAAAGACAAATAAAACACCAATTGATTACGCCATTGCTAAATTATTTAGATGACCGATATAACTTTCGACACGGTAACTTTATTTGCCTCCGTTTCGGCATCGGGCTGACGCCCGCCCGCACTTATTTTTAACTTACCGGCCAGGTTGATCTGATGCCCCCCGCTATCAATTGACGAAAGGTCTTGTGCCGATAGTTCAAACTTGATGACCTTGCTTTCGCCTGCCTTTAAAAAGGTACGTTCAAAGCCTTTTAATGCACGTATTGGTACTTTTACTTTAGCATTTTCATGCGACAGATATAGTTCGGTCACCTCTTCGCCATCCATTTTGCCGGTATTGGTAACCTTTACGCTTACTGTAGTAGTTTTACCAGCGTTGATACTTGCCGGTACTGTTAGGTCATCATATTTAAAAGTAGTGTAACTTAAGCCGTAGCCAAAACCATATAAAGGTTTACCTGTAAAATAGCGATAAGTACGGTTAGCCATAGCGTAGCTGTCGAATTTAGGCAGATCGTCATCGCTTTTATAAAACGTAACGGGTAAGCGGCCGCCCGGGTTATAATCACCAAACAAAACATCGGCGATGGCTACCCCGGCTGACTGCCCGCCATACCAGGCATTCACAATAGCAGGTAAGTTTTCGGCTTCCCATGGTACAGCGATAGCGCTGCCGGTCATCATCACAAAAACCACGGGCTTACCGGTGGATTTTAACGCTTTAAGCAGATCGGTTTGCACCGATGGTAATAGTATACTTGTACGGTCGCCGCCTCCAAAGCCCGGTTTACTTACTTTCATCTCCTCCCCTTCCAGTTGCGGCGAAATTCCGCCGATGTAGATGATCGCATCGGCATCTTTAACACGTTGTGCTACTGCGTCAGGGTCGGGTTTTACGTCAGGCGAAGCCGTAAAATCAGTACCTGGTTCGTACACTACCTCGGTACTGCTGCCTAATTTGGCTTTTATCGCCGCAAGGGCTGTTAACAATTGCGATGGGTTACCGTTATAATTACCTAAAACACTTTTAGCATTATCGGCATTGGGGCCAATAACTGCCACTTTTTTCAGGGATTTGCTTAAAGGTAAAATATGGTTCTCATTCTTCAATAATACAATTGATTGTCTTGCCATTTTTAACGCATGTGCCTGGTGTGCCGGGCTTTCTAAAACATTGGTACCTATCTGTGCATATTTGACCTGGTCTACCGGGTCAAACATCCCCAGGCGGAAACGGATAGTAAATAACCTTTTAAGTGAAATGTCTAACTGGCTTTCGGGTAGTTTTCCATCTTTTACCGCAGCTATCAGCGTTTTATAAGTACGGTTACCGCACTCTACATCGGTACCATGCAAAACAGCATCCGCAGCAGCGCTCTCCGCATCGGGCGATGTTTTGTGGCGCTCCCAAAAGTCATCTATCGCACCACAGTCCGAAGTTACATACCCTGTAAAATGCCAGTCGTTACGTAAAATAGCCGTCATTAACAGGTCGTTACCACAGCAAGGCTGGCCTTTAACCGCATTGTATGCACACATAACGCCTGCTACTTTGGCATTAAGCACCAGATTTTTAAATGCGGGTAAATAGGTATCCCATAGGTCATAGTCGCTTACGTCAACGTTAAAAACGTGCCTGCTTGGTTCGGGTCCGCTGTGTATGGCATAGTGTTTGGCGCAAGCTGCCGCTTTAAGATATTTGGGGTCATCGCCCTGCAGGCCGGTTACAAAAGCTTTGCCCATGGCGCCGGTCAGGTATGGGTCTTCGCCGTAAGTTTCCTGGCCACGACCCCAGCGCGGGTCCCTGAAAATATTAATGTTAGGTGTCCAGTAAGTCAGGCCAATGTACCGGCCATGTTTACCGTCTTTAAGGCTTTGATTACTGATGGCGCGGCCTTCTTCGGCAGTAAAGTCGGCCATGGTATGTAATGAATTTTTATCGAAAGTGGCCGCCATGCCAATGGCCTGCGGATATACGGTAACCTTAAATGATGTGCGTGCAACGCCGTGCAGGCACTCGTTCCACCAATCGTACGCCGGGATGCCTAAGCGCTCAACAGCAGGTGCAGAGTTGAGCATCTGCCCTACTTTCTCCTCGAGTGTTAAACGCGAAACAAGATCATTAACGCGTGTTTCGATTGGCAGGTCGGGGTTTTGAAATGTATACGCGTAATGCTTTTTTGAAACCAGAGAGAGCAATGGGATGGCTGCTGCAAGGGCAAGCAACGAACATGTAGCTTTAAGGTATTTGATTTTCATTTTTGTGAATAATTGGATGGTTGAAGATAGGCAAAAAAAATATTTATGCAACCGATTGAATTTTTATTTTTTTAATAAAAATGATACCAAAAGCATGAAATGCCTGTTAAACAGTAATTATTCTAGTTTTTAGCTATCTTCAATTTTTAATTGTAACTATTTCCGCATGTTGAGACTGTTACCCACCCTAAATATAACAAACAGTATATCAGCTTATTGCAGGCGCATATTAAACCTGGCCCCTTCTCTATGGCGGTACATATCATACTTTATATTCCTTTGCTTTGTTAATAATAACCCCATCTATGCCGAAGGGAGTAAAGAATTAACCGCAAACGGCGGCAACAGGGCGTACCTTTACTCAAGCCCATCGGCTAACTTATCTTTTCCATTCCCGACCATCGGCACCATGAAAGTTTACGTTAAAGCCGGGGAAACCATTTATTTGGGATCGAGCGCACAGGGTGTTGGCGCTGGTACTATTAACCTGCGCGCTCCTGATGGCTCAACGTATACCAGCGGAAATTCGGCAACTACAGGCCTCATTGCTAACCGGACGCAAGAGCTTGCAGGGCCTTTGCCCAATGCGGGCGGCTACACACCCTTTACCAAAACCGTTTTGGCTGGGCAGGCCGGTGTTTGGGAGATCGATTTTGTGTCGCCAAATAACGGCGCGGTATCGGGTGCTAACCCACCTGTTGTTGCCGCTAATGCCAACTGGGCTCAACCTAATGCCGAGTATATTGCCGCCTTTGATATCTCGGTGCGCGATGCCTCGAATACCTTTTTAACCGGGCGGGTGTTTACCAATATTTTTGCCGGGCTTTTAGGCGCTTATGATATCGGTTTTAACGCCATCGTTTACATTGTGACCAAGGATGGTTACCAATATACCATGAACAATAACGGGCAGGCAGGCGATGGTTTTTCGTTTTTTGTAAACAATAAAGGGTTCAGGAATACGGATGGCACCGCATCATACAAAAGCGTTGACAGTGATGTAAACCCTAATGTACAGGACCCGCGCGTTGCCGACACACAATCAGATATCACCCATAAAATATTTTTCAACCCGCCTGCAACCGACATGCCAACAACGGCAAACGTGCCCGGCGGCACAACCTGGCTGTTAAACCCGCCTTTTGTACCAACTATTAGCAATGTTACTTTTACAGGATTAGAGGGCACTGCAAATGTAGCCGGCACAAACCCATTGGGCGGTAATGTAGGGTTTACCGCAGGTGCTAACGGAACCTATATTGTAGCTATTGATGTGAACCGTAACGGGGTATTTACCGACCCTATTGACCGCAAAATAACAGGAACGGTTAACGCGGGTGCTAATTCCATTTACTGGGACGGGTTAGATGGTTTGGGTAACAAGGTGCCTGCAAATACAACGGGTACTAAATACACGGCGGCCATTAGTTTATCATTATATGGTGCCGAGGTGCATTTTCCGTTTTTTGATGTTGAACGTAATGTTAATGGTATTTTGCTGACACGTACCAATGGCAACCTATCGCCCGACTATACGGTTTATTGGGACGACACACCTATAACGGTAGTGGGTACATCATCAAACCCTGTTAAAAACATCACGGGTATCAGCAGCTTAATTAACGGCCACAAATGGGGAACTGCCGGAGCCGGGCCGACCGAGTTTGGTAACGAAAAAAGCCTGGATACCTGGGCCTACGCTGTAGGGACACCCGTTGTAGCTACTGTTGATTTTACTTTGCGGGAAACCGACCTGGAAACTGTAAGTATTGCCGCCAGCACGGGTTGTGTTGGGCAAGCGGCAACTTATACGGTTGTGGTGCGCAACAATGGCCCCAGCGATGCTCAGGGCACTAAATTCCATTTTGCTTTTCCCAATGAGATCACTGGTGTAACAGCTGCGAGCGTGTCAATATCGGGTACATCGGCAGTAACATCAGGTGCGGTAACGGCCAATGCTTATGATGCGGTACTGGATATCGCCAATGGTGCAACACGTACCTTTACAATTACCGGGACTGTTAGCGCAGTGCCTGCCAGCGGCAGCCTGAATGTTAGTGCAAGTATGCTCCGCTCAGCCGACGCGACCGACCCTGACGCGACAAACCCGGATGCCGCACCACCTGCCGACCCAACAAACGAATGTAATTCGGCGCCATCCGGTGTGGGTTGTAATAATATTAAAACCAATACCGTGATATTCACCGGGCCGCCCAACGCCGGACCCGATCAAACAGTTATCCAAAACAGCACAGTTACCCTTAGCGCTAATACAACGGGTGTTTGGTCGCAGGTGGGCAGCACGCCATCGGTGGCTAATATCGGCACGCCTACCAGTACAACAACTACGGTGAGCGGTTTAACGACGGTAGGTACCTATAATTTTGTATTCAGCAACGGGTGTACCGATACGGTCGCTATTCATGTGTTATCCTCAACACTTGTTGTACCTAATATATTTACGCCTAACGGCGATGGTAAGAACGACCTGTTTGTGATACCGGGGTTAAACTTTTACCCCGGCAGCCAGTTGCTGATATTTAACCGCTGGGGCAGCGAGGTTTATAAAGCCGATAACTACTTAAACAATTGGGACGGCAGCGGCCTCACCGAAGGGACTTACTACTACATACTTAACCGCAGGGAACAAAACGGCAGCATAACTACGGCAAAGGGCTGGGTATATTTAAAACGTTAACATGGGGCACGTTAAAAAATACATATTGTTTACCGTTATCGCTTTTGGCATTGCCAAAGGCTATGCGCAGCAAACTGTACAATTTAGCCAGTATGTGTTTAACGGGCTATCGGTTAACCCGGCGTATGCAGGTTACCGCGAAGACTGGATAGTTAATTTAAGCAGCCGGATACAATGGACAGGTATTGACGGTGCACCGCAAACAAATTTGGTATCGGCTGACGGGTTGACGCGAAACAACAACATAGGCTTAGGCATTATTGCCACGTCGGATAAGCTTGGCCCGCAAAATACCTCGTCGGTATATGGTAATTATGCTTACCGGATACAATTGGACGATAACGATACGAAGCGCCTGAGTTTTGGTTTGGGTGTGGGCCTTGTGCAATACAGTTTGGATGGCTCTAAATTTAATGCGACCGATGTGGGCGATGGCGTAGTACCATCGGGATATGAAAGCAAACTGACGCCCGACCTTCGTTTAGGCGTGTATTACTATACTTCACAATTTTATGCCGGGGCATCTATGCTTAATGCCCTTTCGGGCGCTACCAGTTTTATTGATAATCCATATGTGGTGAAAGAAACCCGGCACTTGTACCTGACTACGGGGTTGATGCTTAAATTAACTGATAACCTTGACTGGAAACCATCCATTATGTTTAAAGAGGATTTTAAAAGCCCTACCAATATTGACCTGAATACTTTTTTGCTGCTTAATAAAATTATCTGGCTGGGCGCATCGTACCGAACCGGGGCAGCTATATGGGCTAAAACCAACCTGCAAGGCGGCCTTGATAAAAGCGATGCTATTGCCGCGATATTTGAGTTAAACGTAAGTGATAATTTCAGGTTCGGCTATTCGTACGATTTTACGACCAGCAAGCTTTCGAGCTACCAAAGTGGCACGCACGAGTTATCGCTGAGTTTACGCTTTAAGAATAAAAAGCCCAGAATATTAAGTCCGCGTTATTTTTAGAGGAGCAAAATGAAAAAGACGATCACCCTCATCCTACTAATAACAGCGTTTGTATCTATCGCGCAAGCGCAGGAACAACTCACCAAACGGCAACAGGCCGACAGGCTGTTTGAGCGTTACGAGTACTCAAAAAGCCTGAGTTTGTACCTGGAGATAGAGGCTAAGCAAAGGTATGAGTTATCGTTGTTTGAGCGCATTGCCGATTGTTTTAGGGAAATGGGGCAATATGAAAATGCCGAAAAATGGTATGCCGAAGTTGTTGCCGACCCTAATGCGGACATCATTAACAGCTATTATTATGCGGAAGTACTGCTGCGTGATAAAAACTTTGAAGCGGCTAAAAACCTGTATAACTTGTATTACGAAAAAACAGGCAGCAAGGCCGACCTGGCTTTTAAACTGGCTACCTGCGATTCGGCGGCGGCATGGATGGCATGGCCAACGATTTACGCGGTTAAGAATGAAGAAAGTTTAAACAGCACCTATTCAGAATGGGGGTTAACCTATTACGGAGCAAAAGCTTTCATTTTTACCTCGGACAGACGGACAAACACCTTGAAAAGCGAAAAATATGTTTACCCCTGGACCGGTAACGGGTACTTTAAACTATTTGAGGCCGAGGGTACCAAGCTTACCGAGTTGCCCATAAAGCCCGATAACGCGATAATGACCGGTGATTACCACGTTGGGCCTATTGCACTTAACGCCACACAGGATACTGCATATATCACCATTACTACGGTAGTACCAAAAACGGCGATCAGCCTGGATAGCAAACCCCGTAGCAAACAACGCTTATATACACGAAGGCTGCAACTGGTTATAGCCACCAAAAAGGATGGTAAATGGAGCGGCTTTACAAACTTCGCATATAACAATGTTAACCGTTACAGTTTAGGGCACGCGGCCTTATCGGGTAACGGAAAAGTGCTTTATTTTACCTCGGACATGCCGGGCGGTTTTGGCGGAACAGATATATGGTTTTGCGAAAAACAAAGTAACGGTACCTGGGGCAAACCCGTTAATTGCGGCGAGGGCATCAATACGAGGTTTGATGAGGCTTTTCCGACCATAAATAACGGCGACCTGTATTATTCGTCGAAAGGTTTGCCGGGCATGGGTGGTTACGACCTGTTTATGGCACAAGGACAAAAGGCAAACTGGGCTAAACCGGTGCATCTGCCCTATCCTATTAACAGCACCAGCGATGACTTTTGGTATATTTCGAAGGATAATTTAACGGGGTATTTTTCATCGGACCGGCAAGACGGTATTGGCAACGACGATATTTATAGCTTTAGCATTAAACCAGATAAAGCACCCAAAAAGCAACCGCCACATAACGATTCGATAGTGGCTGTACCGGCGCCCACGCCCAAACATTTTGAAACCGGCGATACCTTTGTATTAAATAATGTTTATTACGATCTGGACAAGAGCAATATACGCCCTGACGCGGCTATAGAACTGGACAAACTGGTGCTGATATTAAAGCAGCACCCCACCATGCGCATCGAACTATCATCGCACACCGATTCGCGGGCTTCTGATGCTTACAACATGGCGCTATCGCAACGCAGGGCAGCATCGGCAGTTGCTTACCTGGTTAAGCAGGGCATTGATAAGAACAGAATGGTTGCCAAAGGTTACGGCGAAACCCGGCTTGTAAACAAATGCAGCGACGGTGTTGAATGTACTGAGGCCGAGCACCAGCAAAACCGCCGTACCGAAGTAAAGGTACTCAGTTTGTAATGATTCATTGTTTCAGTATAAAATCCAATAGTTTATGGGCACTTGTTTCGATATCCTCGATGTCGGTATTGATGGTTAGATCGGCATTTTGGGGTTCCTCGAACGGGTCGTTTATCCCGCTAAGGTTAGTTATCTTTTCAGGATGGCTATTGGGCAATAAGGCTTTATGGTACAATTGTTTGGTATCGCGCTCCAGCAAAACATCAATCGGGCAATAAATGTAAATGGTTTTTACTTTCGGATATTTGGCTGATATCTCCTGGCGCACCTCTTCATACGGGTTAATGGCGCAGATAATGGCTACCATGCCCTGCTCAGAAAATTTGCCTGCAACGGCTGCTAAACGACGGATATTTTCGTTACGGTCGTGCTTTGAAAAGCCCAGGTCGGCGCAAAGCAGTTTACGGTAAACATCGCCATCGATAACTGCGCAGGCTATATTTTGCGTCGCTAACAACTCATTTACTTTATTGGCCAATGTGGTTTTCCCACTGCCAGACAATCCGCAAAATTGAATGATCATCTAATTATGGCTTCAATCTTTTTTAATACCCTTTTTGGGAATGCTGTTTTTGGGCTGGATATCCATATTGCTTACCCCTTTCAACTGTAAAACAGAGACATTATCCGGATTGGCCGCTTTAACATTATTGAGGCTTATGCCATCAACATCGTCCAAAATAAAAGGCGGCCGGGTTTCTTTGCCCATAAAACTTACCTGCACATTGTTCATCTCAATGTTTTTGGCGTGGCGGATAAAAAAGCCATAGGCAGGCAGCACTTTAAACCGTTCGGGTTCGGGATAATCTTTTTCGTACTCGGGTACAACTTTTTGAATTTTGCTTTCCGCAGAGTCTATCGGGCGGTAAAAGATGCGGATATCGTGGAGTTTGATATCCTCAACAGGGTGTCCCGGTAAGCCGGCAATGATGGATGCAAAATGCGAGTCGGCATTATAAACCATCATATTGCTGATCATCACCCGGTGGAATGTGCCTATTTTTGTTCCTTCGGGGCCACGCAGCCTCGCGCCAAGCCTTAAAAATATGGGCGAGTTAACAATATCGCGCATGGTGATGTTGGATATTGTAACGTCCTCAATATCGCCGCCATCAACGGTTTCTAAGGCCAAACCACGGCAAAAGTTGAACACACAGTTGGTAATGGTGATATTTTTAAACCCCGAGTTTGATTCGGTCCCGAATTTGATGCGGCCTGTTGGCCCCTGGTGGTCGGGCACGTTCTTGTACTCATTACGCATATAAGTACCGTTGATGAATGTGCCCCGGTCGAAACCGCTTACATTACAATTGGCAATGCTGATGTTTTCGGTCGACCGCAGGTAGCCGAGGGCGTACGATGTTTTTAAAACAATACCATCGTCCCAGGGCGAGTTGACGCTGCAATTGCTGATGTGCCCGTTGCGGCAGCAGTCAATATCCATACCATCGCGGTTGGTATCCATTTTCAGGTTATCAATGGTAAAGTTATCAAGCCCGGTTGCGAGGATGCCAAAGTGCCCGCCATAAGTGATGGTGAAATCTTTTAATATCACGTTGCGGCAAAGCTTTAGCGCGATGGCTTTATTGCCCATAGTAGGCGAGCGCGGCGTGTTGCGTGTTAAGCCCTTGCCATAAAGTGTGCCGGGGCCCATAATGGATATATCTTCCAGATTTTCGCCCCATATCAGGCTGTTGTGCCAATGGCTGTGGCCGTAATCCTGGTAAGTAGTGCCTGCAAAAGGTTCGGCCTCGTCATAGTTTTGTTTATTGGTGGGTACAAAATCGGCGGCTACAATGGTACAGCCCTGATCGAGATATAAAGATATGTGGCTTTTTAAGCGGATAGAATAGCTCAAATAGTTACCGGCAGGAAAGTAAACCGTGCCGCCCCCTGCACCTGCCGCGGCCTCGATAGCTTTGTTTATCGCTTCGGAATCGATGGTTTTACCATCGCCTTTGGCGCCGTAATCGCGAACATTATAATTAATGCCCGTTGCTTTTAAACTCACGGGCATTAAAATTGCAAATACAATTAAAAGTGTATATAGGTATTTGTACGACATGCTTTAGGATATAATTAACCAAAGCTGCTAAATTATAATAGAACAAGTTGTAAAATATTGATTACAACTGTTTCTGTTATTATGCGCTCACCTCTTCGGTAACTTTTTTAGCGGGCCGACCATTTTTAAAGGCTTCACGTGGTTTTAAACCCAAAAGTTCAAGCATGGCCATATCATCGCTAAAACTTGGATTTGGTGTGGTCAATAGCTTTTCGCCCGCGAATATGGAGTTGGCACCGGCCATAAAGCAGAATGCCTGTTCAACAGTGCTCATTTCGGTACGGCCTGCTGATAAGCGTACAACCGATTTCGGCATAACTATTTTGGTGGTGGCTATCATACGTACCATATCCCAAACCGAAACGCGGGGCTGATCGGCCAGCGGTGTACCTTTAACCGGGACTAATGCGTTAATTGGCACTGATTCAGGGTGTTGTGGCAGGTTAGCTAAAGTATGCAGCATAGAGATACGGTCTTCGTTTGTTTCGCCTAAACCAATGATGCCGCCGCTGCAAACCGAGATATGCGCTTTACGTACGTTCTCCAATGTTTTTAAACGGTCGTCATAAGTACGGGTGGTGATGATGCGCTTGTAATCATCTTCGGATGTATCGAGGTTATGATTATAAGCATACAGGCCGGCATCGGCTAAACGTTGTGCCTGGCTTTCGGTCAGCATACCCAGTGTGCAGCAAACTTCCATATCCAGTTGGTTAACGGCTTTAACCATGTCGATCACTTTATCAAAATCGCGGTTATCGCGTACTTCGCGCCAGGCAGCACCCATACACAAACGGGATGCACCACCTGCTTTCGCTTTTTCGGCAGCAGCTATAACCTCGTCTTTGGGCATAATAGCGTGAACATCAACACCGGTATTGTAACGGGCAGCCTGAGGGCAATAAGCACAATCTTCGGGGCAACCGCCGGTTTTAATGGATATTAATGAACTGATCTGTACCTCGGAATAGTCCTTGTTTTCGCGGTGAATGGTAGCTGCGCGATAGATCAGGTCTAACAATGGTGAGTAATATATATCGGATATTTGTTCTTTCGTCCAGTCGTGTCTAACTTCGGTCATGTTGTGTTGTATTTGACTTCAAAAATATAAATATTATCAATCCTAACGAATAGCATATCGCTACACGCCCTTCTCTTTCACATCAAAAACTTAGTTGCCAACCAGAGCGGTAGTAAAAAACCCGCGCAGTCGGTAAAGGTGGTGATAATGATGGACGATGCTACTGCGGGGTCTATCCCTACCCTTTTGAGCAATAACGGTATAGAGGCCCCGGTCAATCCCGCGATGATGAGGTTACCAGTCATTGCTAAAAACAGCACCAGGCCAAGCAGAGGGTTAGCATCGTAAAACCAGGCGATAAAGAAAACGATGAGCCCGTTTGCCGCACCGTTTAACATACCTACTAAAAACTCTTTTAAAACGGTATCGTAAGCTTGTTTATCGCTCAGGTCGTTCAACGAGATACGCCGCACCGTTACGGCTAAGGCCTGGGTTGCGGCATTACCGCCCATACCGGCAATAATGGTCATATAAGCGGCAATGGTTGGCAATTGAGATACCGTGCTATCAAAGTGGCGAATAACAGACGCCGCCAGGTAGGCGGTGCCTAAGTTTATTACGAGCCATGGTAAACGGCTTTTTACAGCGTCTTTCCAGTTACCGCTCAGTTCCTCATCCTCGGATACACCCGAAAACTTTAAGATATCCTCAGTACTCTCCTCCTCCATTACGTCGATGATATCATCAACCGTGATACGGCCAAGTAAACGCATGTCGTCATCGAGCACCGGTATACTGGCCAGATTATACTGCGATATCAGTTTGGCCACGTCTTCCTGGTCGAGATCGGCTTTAACGTAAACGTAATCAGTATTTAAAATATCGGCTACCTTTATTTCGGGGCGCGCTTTTATAATGGATTTGAGCGATACGATGCCCTTCATGATATTGGCATCATCCACCACGTAAATGGTATAAAACTCCTCCATCTCTTCGGACTGGTGAATGATCTCCTCGAGCGCTGTCTTTTTGTTGAGGTTGATGTTAATGCGGATAACATCGGTATTCATCAAACCGCCCGCGGTATCTTCGGGGTAATTTAGCAGCGACCGTATCTCGGTCGCATCTTCGTGATCAACATCTTTTAATATCTCGTGCTGCTCATGTTCCTCTAATTGCGAAATTAAGTCGGTAGCATCATCGTAGTCCAGTTCTTCGATGATCTCGGAGCGTTTCTCGGGATCAAGGTTAAAGAGGATGTCCTCGGGATGGTGTTCCTCGTCCATCTCGGCGATAACTTCGGAAGCTATCTCGACGGGCAACACGTTGATAATGCGTTCACGCTCATCATGGTCGAGTTTTTCGAAGATGATGGCAATTTCGGAAGCATGATAATCCTCCAGGACGAGTTTTAGTTCAACATCGTCGCCCTCGAGCGCAGTGGTAATGCGCAGCAGATCGGCCTTATTGATTTCGAAGGATTGCATACCCGACTAAATTACAAATAATGCCCCAAAGGCCAACAAAAAAGGGCGAATAATCGCCCTGTAATATTTAACTAACTAATTAGTAAATACTTAGTTTGCCCTAACTTTTTGGAGTTTGTACGATGTGTTATCATGACTGATGATCAGTTCGTCCTGGTTAATGGATTCGATCATGATCTTCCGTTCGCCGGTACGGTCATAATTGTGGATGAGCAGGAACATTTGCTCATCGTTTTTGATCATCCGGAAAGGCGATACAATGGTATTGGCCAATTTGGCTTCTTTAAAAAAACTGATCTTTAATAAGTGGGTAACAAAATCAAACTCAAATTTGCGTTCCTTTTCAAGGTAAGTGCCAAGCGGTAGCGTGTTCATGGTGATGAATGAGTTAAGGTTAAGTATACTGGTATTAAATGTTATTGATGGCGAAATATTGCTGCTTATACACTTTGCAGCCACGATACTTTGATACCCTCAAGTCCACCGAAAAGGGAAACAACCCTCTCAACCTGACTTTTCCTAACCTCCACATTAAGCTCGCAAACGGTATCAAACTGTTGATGAATGATTGTCAGGTTTTCATTTTTAACAATACGCATCACATCGTTCATGTGTGAATTATCAAAATAAATGCCATAAAGGTCGTTTACCGTCTTTTCGATAATTTTTGCCGTTTTTAACGCTTCTTCGGTTGCCGAACGATAGGCATTGATCAATCCGGGCACACCCAACAACGTTCCGCCAAAATAACGGACAACTACGACCAAAATATTGGTCAGGTTTTTAGACAGCAATGTATTTAAAATGGGACGGCCCGCGGTGCCCGATGGCTCGCCATCATCATTTACTCTGTACACGGAGCGGTCGGGCGTTAAACGCAATGCAAAACAATGGTGATTGGCTTTGGTATGTTCGGCTTTCAATTTGGCCAGGATGGGCTTGATTTCAATTTCTGAACTGATCGGATATGCAAACGCGATGAACTTGCTGCCTTTATCTTTGAACATTCCTTCGCAGGGCTGGGTGATGGTGAGGTAGGTATCGTCAAACAGCATAGGGTTTTATTATGCGGAGTTCATCATGGCCTATTTTGTCGTAGCTTAATAACTCGCCTGTTATAGTTGGTGCTTTTATTCCGTCGATCAATGTTTTTGTGCCTGTAAATATCCTGGCTTCGTCCCATAAGCCAGCGTTTATAAAAGCTTCGAGTGTTTTTGCACCTCCTTCGATAATGACAGATTGCACATCCTGCAGATAAAGCTGGAACAAGATGTATTGGGGTACAAAGTTGTCAAAGTCCTCTAAAGCGATGTACTTGATCTGACCATCAACATCAGTTTTAAGCGAATTGAAAACGAATGTTTCTACCGACTGGTCAAATATGTTGAGGTTGGCGGGCAGCTCCAAATTACGGTCGATCACTACCCTTTTTGGCGATCTGCCGTTGCCGTAACGAACGTTAAGCTGCGGATTATCTATCAGGGCTGTATTTTTACCGATCAGGATCGTATCCTCCCCACTCCGCCATTGGTGCACCAGCTTACGCGATGCTTCGCCGGTTATCCAAAACTGGCTGTTATCCGCCGGGGCGAAAAAGCTATCAGCAGTTTGTGCCCATTTGAGGATAATATAGGGCCGTTGCTTTTGCACACGTGTAAAAAAGCGTTTGTTAAGGTCGCGGCCCTCGGCCTCTAAAATACCTGTGGTTACATTTACCCCGGCCGCTTTTAGTTTTTCGATGCCTTTGCCGTTTACCTGATCAAAGGGGTCGCGGCAAGCTACAACCACGTTGGGTATTTGGTGTTTGATGATGAGATCGGCACAGGGCGGGGTTTTGCCATGGTGCGCGCAGGGTTCGAGCGTGACGTAGATGGTAGCGCGTTTAAATAGCTCGGACGCGTTTTCAAAGTTGCTTAAAGCCTGGTTTATGGCGTTCACTTCGGCATGGGCCTGACCATATTTCTGGTGGTAACCCTCGCCTATTATCCGGTCATCGCAAACTATCACAGCGCCTACCATCGGGTTTGGGCTAACAAAGCCTGCGCCCAGTTTAGCCAGTTCCAAAGCGCGACGCATGTAGGTATTATGATCTGCCATTTTTACAAAGGTATGCTTTTATGTTTCTTTGCGGTATGATAACCGTTGGCGATGCTTTGTTGAGTTTTGATGATAGCCTAAAAAACATTTATCCGGTTGATGAAATGACATCAATTAAATACCTGGTATTAAATGACTTAACCGGGTTATCAAAAGCGCAATTAAGGGCATTTCCTGAAAAAGAACTTAGCACCGAACAGTCGCAAAAGTTAGCTTCAATTATCGCCGAACTGCAAACTGGCAAGCCAGTGCAATATATTTTAGGCCATACCGAATTTTACGGGCTGCCCTTTAAAGTTAACGCATCGGTACTGATACCACGGCCAGAAACGGAGGAGTTGGTGGAGTGGATAATTTTGGAAAGTCAAAAGTTAAAAGTCAAAATTCAAAATGACCTTCATATCCTTGATATAGGTACTGGTAGCGGGTGTATTCCGGTTACTTTAAAGAAGCATTTATCAGGAGCTGTCATAAGCGGATTGGATGTATCGCTTGAAGCGCTTGAAACAGCACAGCAAAATGCCGAATTAAATAATGTTGATGTTCAGTTTATTGAGGGGGATATACTAAACCCCAACCTGGCTGTACTTAGTGAGGAAAAAGCCGGTCGGTTTCAAAAATATGACTTGATAGTAAGCAACCCACCGTATGTTACCGAACAGGAAAAGACAGGTATGCAGGTTAATGTGCTTAACTATGAGCCGCATTTAGCGCTGTTTGTTGCGGATAACGACCCGTTAGTATTTTATGATGCAATAGCTGATTTTGCGTTACGACAATTGGCTAATGGCGGCTTACTTTTCTTTGAGATCAATGAAAATTTAGGTAAACAAACAGTTGATCTGTTAACACATAAAAGATTTAAAAATATTGAGTTAAGAAAAGATTTGAGAGGTAGTGACAGGATGATTAAGGCGATGCGTTAGTTATTGAGTTATTGGCTATGGTATACATATCTATCGTACTAACTCAATTTTTCTTCCTCCCCGCACTCCTGGGGTGATGGCTTATAATAACACTTTTCAAATATTCTCTGTCCAGATGAGTGTATATCTCGGTGGTAGTAATGCTTTCGTGACCCAGCATTTCCTGCACCGCTCGCAGATCGGCGCCACCTTCAATTAGGTGTGTAGCAAATGAGTGGCGGAAGGTGTGCGGACTAATACTCTTTTTTAAGCCTATCGCTTCGGCCAGGCTTTTGATCACCATAAAAACATATACCCGGCTTAAGCGTTTGCCCCTGCGGTTTAAAAATACCATATCCTCTTCACCGGGCTGAACGGGGACATGCGGCCTGATCTCGTCTAACCATAGCTTCAAAAACTTTATCGCCTCGCCGCCAATGGGTACCAGCCGCTCCTTGTTGCCTTTGCCTACTATTTTGATAAAGTTTATCTCAAGGTACAGGTTTGAGATGCGCAGCGTTACCAATTCGGACACGCGCAACCCGCAACTGTACACCACTTCTATCATGGCTTTGTTGCGCATCCCTTCGGGTGTGGATAGGTCGATAGCAGCTATCAGGCTATCAATATCATTAATGCTAAGCGTGTCGGGCAGTTTGCGGGTGAGTTTTGGCCCTTCTATCAATTCGGACGGGTCGGATGTTATTTGGTTATCCAAAAGCAGGTATCGGTAAAAGGCTTTAATGCCCGATATGATGCGTGCCTGCGATGATGGTATCATACCCAGTTCATTAACCCATGCTATAAAATCGCTCAGGTCCTGGTGGCTGATGGTTTCAGGTTTTAGCTTAATAGGTTTACTATCAGCAAATTGTATCAGTTTATCTAAATCGGTCAAATACGCGCCGATTGAGTTTGGCGAGAGCGACCTTTCCAGTTTGAGATATGAACGAAAACCCTTTTTTGCCGCCTGCCAGTCCACTATTTTTGTTTTGATGTTTTATAGCTATGTTTGAACTGATGAAGATACAAATTATCAACGGCCCCAACTTAAACTTACTTGGCGTTCGCGAAAAATCCATTTACGGCAGCGCCAGTTTTGATGATTATTTAATTGATCTGCGCAAGCAATACCCCGAAGTTGAGATCGGTTATTACCAAAGCAATGTGGAGGGCGAATTAATAAACAAATTGCACGAGGTTGGCTTTAGTTATGATGGTATTGTGATGAACGCTGGTGCCTACACCCATACATCAATAGCTATTGCCGATGCCATTGCTGCCATTAATACCCCGGTAATTGAAGTGCATATCTCAAACGTTTACAAACGAGAAGAATTCAGGCACGCATCAATGCTTGCTGCGAACTGCAAAGGCGTAATTGCCGGTTTTGGGTTAGATTCATACCGTTTAGGTGTCGAAAACATTATCAAAAAATAATTTATGCGCAACCTGTTTAAAAGCTTCCCGGTATGCTTAATAATGCTGATCCTCTGTTCGGCCGGGTATGCCAGCGCGCAAAAAACAGATACCCAAAAGGTGGCAAAAACCACGGTAACTACCACCGTGGTTGAGAAAAAGAAACCGCACCGTTCTTATCGCGATTCTGTACGGCAGCAAATTTTAAAACGCAACTCCATGATCCGGTCGTTCAAACAATCGGATGCGGCATTGAACGACCTGCTGGGTAAAATTGAAGATTATACCAGTAAATACATTGAAAACAAGAATGACCTTGACCGGGGTTTTGATACGCTGGATATAAGCCAGCGCCTGCCATCGCTCGAACACCGGCTGGGTGTAATGCGTACTACTATCGATAACTCGTCGACGATGGGTTACCTGGTGACGATACGCGACATGATAGACCATTTGCAGGAACAAACCAACGAATGGCAGGACCAGCTGAACAAAAACAGCGATGCTTTAGACACCATACGGCAGGATATAAGCGATTTTAAGGCCGACACTGCCTTAAAGGTTGTACCGGCCGACAGCGCCTTAATGGTAAAATGTATCAACCAGATAAGTGAGTTGAAATTAAAGTGGGGCAAGCTGGATACCGTTACCCAAAAAGCCATGATCAGGATAGGTCGGCTGGAGAACCGGGTATCGTCGCTTTTACTTTTACTAATAGATCTGGATAATAAAATTGACCTTAAGATACACGATTTTACGGTACAGGCTATGGATAACGAATACGGTTATCTGTGGGATATGAACAGCCATAATAGTTCGGCAAGGTTAGATACAGCGATCAGCCGATCGTACCGGTTAAATTCAAAGTTCTATAAGTACTTTTTTATCAGTAAAACAAACTACTGGGGGCATGTTTTGAGCCTTTTGCTTGTGCCGCTTTTTTTTATATGGATATATGTAAGCCGGCGTAAGCTAAAACGCGAAAAAGAAAATTACGATGAAGTTTTTAATCAAACGCACTACGTAGTTAAACACCCCTACTGGACCGCCCTGGCCATAACTAGTTTGTTAGCGCCGTATTTTTATGACCACCCGGCGCAAATATTTACACAAACTATGCTGCTGGTGAGCATGATAGCAATGGGCGCACTCATTAAATCGGCCTGGCCAAAGCCCCTGCACGTGCTATGGTTATTATTGCTTACGCTATCTACGGTATTCAGCATCAGCAACCTGATGGTACTGGTAACCAATGCCGACCGGTTTTTAATGCTGCTATTATCATTAATAGCTATTTACGGGGCTTACCGGTTTATAGCATCGGTTAAGAACTCAACCGAAACATACCCGCCCTTTATTGGAATTGGCGTAAGGATCTTTATTTCGCTGCATGTAGCTGCCGTTGTGCTCAATACTTTTGGCCGGTTTAGCCTGGCAAAAATAATTGCTACAACCGCTACCTTTAACCTGTGCCTGGCCATTGGGTTTTATTTGGTTGTGCAGATACTAATGGAGAGCCTGTTTTTACAGTTAGAGGCCAATAAGCGGATAGACAGTGAAACTGTTAGCTCGTACCTTGATTTTAAGATACTGCAAAAAAAGTTCAAGGATATACTGGTTAAAATAATGGTAGCGCTCTGGATCATCGCGCTGGCCAAAAACCTGACTATAGATGATTATTTATACGATACGCTTAAAGACTTTTTAACACAAAAATACAGGGTGGGCAGTACGGCCTACACCTTTGGCAATGTGCTGACGTTTTTTGTGGTTATTTGGCTGTCGGGGTTGTTGGCGCGCGTCATTAGTTATTTTTACGATTTCAGGGCGCAGCAAACCAAGCTTACACCCGAGGCAAAAAAGACAAGGTCGTCCATTCTGCTTATCCGTTTAACGGTGTTTATCATTGGTTTTTTTGTGGCAATAACTGCCGCTGATATACCGATGACCCAGGTTACCATTGTTATTGGCGCATTGGGCGTGGGTATTGGTTTTGGTTTGCAGAATATTGTGAATAACCTTGTTTCGGGTATTATACTGGCTTTTGAGAAACCAATACAGGTGGGCGATATTATTGAGGTAAGCGGTAAATCGGGTACCATCACCGAGATCGGTATCAGGGCCAGTAAAATTGCCTGCGGCGATGGCTCGGAACTGATCGTACCCAACGGCGACCTGATATCGCAACATGTAGTTAACTGGACCCTATCTGATAATAACCGCCAGGTTGAGTTGATCGTAGGGGTTGCTTATGGTACAGATATTACCAAGGCCGAAAGTTTGCTAAAAGAAATACTTAACGGACGCGAAGATATTATGAAGTCGCCCCCGCCATCGGTGCTGCTGCATAATTTTAGCGATAGCGCTGTAGATTTCAAGCTGTTGTTTTGGGCAGCGGATATCGGCACATGGGCGCGGTTAAGGAGCGAAGTAATGAGCGATATTTACACCAAATTTACCAGTGAAGGAATAGAAATACCTCATCCTAAAAGGGATATACAGGTTTATTTCCCAAAAGGTACTATCCTTGACGATATTGCTAAATTGCAGCACACTACAAAAAATCCCCCGGCGAAAGATCGGTAAAGTGCTTTTTATGCTTTACAAAAAAATCGATCACAATACTGCGTTTGTACATACCTGCCAGGTTATGTTTGCGGTAACGTGACCTTACGGTGGTAGCATCGCGGGTAAACAGGTTACGGATGAAATTTTGATGCGCCCGACTTACCGCCCAGGCATCCTTGCGTTTACCCTCTGATAAAAAGCGGATAACTGCCATAAAATCGAGCGTCATCCTTATCGGGATAATAAACAAGGCCCGCCAAAAAGGAAGGTTCTTTTTTAATAAGACCAGGTTATTGCGGAAATTGAGATACGTTTTAAAAGGATTTTCGACGTTAAGTGTACCGCCGCCAACGTGGAACACTTCCGATTCTGCACAATACATTACCTTCAACCCTATGTTTTTTAAACGCCAGCAAAGGTCAATCTCCTCCATGTGAGCGAAGAAGCGCTCATCGAAACCGCCTACATCGTCCCAGTGTTTCTTTTTGATAAACAATGCCGCTCCGGATGCCCAGAATATTTCTTTGGAGCGCTGGTACTGGCCACGGTCTTCCTCGATGTCGAAAAATATACGCCCCTCGCAAAAAGGATAACCAAATTTATCGATAAAGCCACCGGCAGCGCCGGCATGTTCAAAATGAGTTTTTTGCTTGTACGACTTGATCTTGGGCATGGCGGCTGCGATGAGTTCATCGCTTTGCATCAGATCGATCACAGGCCCTATCCAGCCTGGTATAACCTCGATATCCGAATTGAGCAGAATATAATAATCGGCTTCCACCCTGCTCAGTATGCGGTTATAACCACCTGTAAAGCCGTAATTCTGGTCGTTTTGCAGAAGCGTTATGTTGGGATAATGCGCTTTTAAAAATTCAACAGAGCCATCGGATGAAGCATTATCGCCAACTACGATCTCCAAATTGGGGTACGTTGAAGCCATAACCGAGGGTAAAAAATCGTGCAGGTAATTTTTGCCGTTCCAGTTGAGGATAACGATAGCGACTTTAGGGGAATTTAAACTCATTTTTGCACATCCTCCGGTTTGAATTTCCACCTGCGGTGCGACCATAGCCAGTATTCGGGCTGCTCGTTTATCATGCGTTCCAGGTATCTAACATGCGTTTCAGTGATCTCATATTCGGCGGTTTGTTTCGGTTCGGTTACCAAAGGTACTAAGGTCAATTCGTAATAGCCGCGTTTAACGCAACGCTGGTCGCAAAATACAACAACACTGTTGGTTAATTTAGCAATTTTTTCGACACCTAAAAAAACCGCTGTAGGCTGGTTTAAAAATGTGGTGAAATAATGAGCCTCGTGCATAACGGGTGTCTGATCGGAAACCAGGGCGGTAAAAGTAGGCTCGTTGCGGTATTCGGATATAGCACGTAAGGTTTTCTTCATCGGCACTAACGTGGCGCCAAAGCGTGAGCGCACCTTTTCGTAAAAAGCGTCGGCCTCTTTATTGCTTAGCGGCTTAAATACCACCATGCGGCGATAGCTGGTTACCATACTAAAGCTCAATGAACCCATTTCCCAATTGGTATAGTGGCCAACGGCGCCGATGATACTGCGCCCCTGGCTAAAATATTGATCCAACAATTCGGGGTTGGTTACTTTGGCGTGTTTGGCTAAAGTTTGGGGTGATATGGTGATGAGTTTGATGGATTCCACAACCATATCGCATAAAAAGCGGAAGAACTTTTTTTCGATGATGCTTAGTTCTTGTTCCGTTTTGTCGGGGAACGAGTTGCGCAAATTTTGGCTTACAACCTTGCGGCGATAGCCGATGATGTAGAAGATGATGAGGAAAAGCAGGTCGGACAGTAGATACAACATCCAGAAGGGTAAGAGCGACAGCAGGTAGAAAAAGAAAATTACTGATCGCGAAAGCCCTTTTTTAATCATTATTTTTGCCGGATTAAGCCTACAAACATAAAAAATATATATGTACGATAAAGGACTTGTTTTACCTGTATTTTACCTGCCGCCAGTTGAGTATTTTGCGCAGCTTAACCAGCACAAAACCAATATACTGATGGATGCCGAAGAGCATTTTATTAAACAAACGTACCGCAACCGGGCGCACATTTATTCGCCTGACGGTATTTTAGCCCTGACAGTGCCCGTAGTTAAAGGTGCCAAAGTGCACACCAAAGTAAAGGATGTTAAGATAAGTTATGATTTTAACTGGCAACGGCTGCATTGGATGAGCCTGCAAAACTGTTACCGCCGGTCGGCTTATTTTGAGTTTTACGAGGATAGTTTTGCGCCGCTTTACCAAAAGCGTTACGAAAACCTGTTTGATTACAATATGGAACTGTTGAGCTTGTTGTGTAAACTGCTCAAAATAAAAACTGAATTTAAGTTTACGACTGAATATGAAGAAAGCTATCCGGATAGTTTTGACCTGCGCTTATCGCTCGACCCTAAAAAGAAAACCCAGGTTGCCCAGAAACCCTATTTTCAGCTTTTTGAGGAGCGGCATGGGTTTTTGAACAACCTGAGTGTAGTTGACCTACTGTTTAACCAGGGGCCGCAGGCGGTTAATTATTTGTAGGTTTTAGATTTGACAACTTTTTAAAAATTGCCAAATCTTTACAAGGCAAGATTTACTTACCTACAAACTCCGGTTTTAACAAACCGGGTTCGGCTTTGCGCATTTTCATTACTTTGGGTACCGATACGGATTGGATGTAGCCGCTTTCGGGGTGGGCGCGGTAATAGCCCTGGTGGTAAACTTCGGCGGGGTAAAGTACTTTGTAAGGCACAACTTCGGTTACTATTGGTTTAGGATAGTGGTGCGTTGCATTAACTTTTTTCATTACCGCTTCTACGGTCGCTTTTTCTTCGGGGGTGCGGTAAAAAATAGCAGAGCGGTAGTCCTCGCCATCATCAGGGCCTTGGTAGTTTAGCTCTGTTGGGTCGTGGGCAAAAAAGAAAGCCTCAACCAATTGTGCGTAGGTAATTACGGCAGGGTTGTAATAGATCTGTACCGACTCGGCGTGGCCGGTGTTTTTTTCGCAAACCTGCTCGTAGGTTGGCCTTGGCACATTGCCACCGGAGTAGCCGGCTATTACATGGTTAACGCCCTTTAACTCGGACATGGCCTCCGTCATGGCCCAAAAGCAACCTCCCGCAAAGGTAGCCAGCTTTTCGCCTGGTTTAGGTTCGGGCAGTTTAGCAAACGAATGGTCTTCGGGCTGGCCGTTGGCACAGCCAACTGCTAACCAGATTATACTTAATAGCAACAAACTTATTTTTTTCATGGTGTTTTATTGATTAATTGAATTTACGCAATTTGTCGGTACGTGGTTGCTAAACCTTACAGTTAATTATCATTTAAGTTTCATATTCTTTAGCGGGACAAGCAGATAGTCGAGGCCGTTGGTTTTGATCTCGAACATGGTGCTTAGCAACATACCTATCTCCCCTTTGGGAAAACCCTGGCCGTGATACCATTCCAGGTAGTAGGCAGGTAAAGCGCATATCAATGTACCTTTGTATTTGCCGTAAGGCATTGGGGTGGTCATTATTTTTTTGAGGATGTCGGGGTTCACAAGTATAGGTTGTAAGTGTATGGCATACAAATATATCATAACCCGGATGTTTTAGAAAACACATCGCGGTTAAAGATGTTGCGTTAATATAAACCTACTATTATGGAAACATTTGAAACAACTTTAACGGGCAGCGATGGTAATATTGATGGTATTGTAACCCACATCAGCAAAGAGGCTTACCAGTTTACATCGCTCGATAATTCATTACAGCTAACCATTGCCAAAGCGCCCAAGGGCAAATGGATCAGGCTATCTGGAACGGAACCGTACCTGAGCGGCTGGGTTGACGAGCTTTGCGAAGCTATAGCGGCAAAAGGTAAACCGGCGACTGCATCAACGCAGGCTAAGAAAACAGTCGCGACAAGCGCAAAAACTACCGTTGCTAAAAAAAGTAAGCCAGCGGCTTCGGCAACTAAAAAAGCCAAAGTATCTTAGCGGGAAAGAGATCAAATATGAACAAACGTAAATTGGGTAATATGGGTATTGAGGTTAGTCCGCTGTGTTTTGGCACCAATGTTTTTGGCTGGACGATAGACGAGAAACAATCGTTTGTGCTATTGGACGCGCTTACAGAAGCCGGTATTAACTTTGTGGATACGGCAGATGTGTACTCCACCTGGGCAAATGGCGGTGAAGGCGGACAATCGGAGCGGATCATTGGCAACTGGATAAAAAAGACAGGGAAGCGCGATAGCCTGATCATAGCTACCAAAGTTGGTAAAGAAATGGGGCCGGGTAAAAAAGGTTTGTCTAAAGCGTATATTACAAAAGCGGTTGAGGATTCGCTAAAACGTTTACAAACCGACCATATAGACCTTTACCAGTCGCATGATGATGATACTAACACGCCTTTTGAAGAAACGTTAACTGCTTATGCTGACCTGATCAAGCAAGGTAAGGTACGTGCTATTGGCGCATCAAACTATAGCGCAGAACGATTGAAACAAGCGTTAGCTGTAAGCAAGCAAAACAACCTACCTGCTTATCAAACGTTGCAGCCACTTTATAATTTGTACGACCGGGCCGTTTATGAAGATGAACTGGAAGCAGTTTGTGTTGAGAACAATTTGGGCGTGATCAATTTTTACGCTTTGGCCAGCGGATTTTTAACCGGCAAATACCGCACTGAGGCCGACCTGGCCAAAAGCAAACGCGCAAGCAATAAAAAATACTTTAACGAGCGTGGCTTTAAGATACTAAAAGCGCTTGACGAGGTTGCAGCGCAATACAATGCTAACCCGGCACAGGTGGCGTTAGCATGGCAAATGGCACGGCCAAGTATAACCGCCCCTATTGCCAGCGCGACTACGGTTGAGCAGTTGCAGGATTTGATGAAAGCGATGGAGTTGAAATTGGACAATCAAGCGATACAATTACTAAATGAGGCAAGTACGCCGGACCCCCTCTAAATCTCCCCCTGAAGGGGGAGACTTTTGACTTGCATTTTCTGTTTTATCTGGCACCTAAAAACTGACCGTACCATTTACCGGATGATTTGATGGTGCGTTTTTGGGTTTCAAAATCGACATGGATGATGCCGAAGCGCGGGTGGTAGCCTTCGGCCCATTCAAAGTTGTCGGTGAGGGTCCAGATAAAGTAACCGGCCACTTTGCAGCCTTCGTTCTTTGCTTTTAGTACCTGGGCGATGTGGTCTTTTAAATATTGCAGGCGCTGGGGATCGTGTACCTCACCATCAACTACGGTATCGGGGAAAGCTGCACCGTTTTCGGTAATGATGATCTTTTTGACAAAGGGGTACGCATCGAACTTTTTGATGATATTATAAATGGCGGGCGGGTGTACCTCCCATTTCATGGCGGTGATTGGCACGCCGCGATTTTCGGCTTTTACCAGCCGCGCACCTACATAGGGTACAAAAAATGATGCTTTAACAATTTCGCGGGTGTAGTTTTGCAGGCCGATAAAGTCGAAATCAAAGGTCATTATAGCTTCATCGCCCGGCAGCATGTATTGTGCTATCTCTTTAAATATTTTAACGTCATCGGGGTAACCCATGCCCGATACCGCTTCGACGAACAGGCGGTTAATAATAGCGTCGGCGCGTTTGGCGGCGGCCACATGGCGCGGCTTGGATGAATATGGGGCAATATCGGAACAGGAAAACGTAGTGCCTATCTGTGCGTTGGGGCACAGTTTGCGCAATATGCGGCCGCCGGTGGCCATGCACAAAACGGCATGGTGTATGGCCGGTAAAAAATTGCGGATGCCGGTGCGACCGGGCGCGTGTATACCTAAAAAATAACCTGCGCCAACAAACACGGCGGGTTCATTCATCACCATCCAGTGTTTTACGCGGTCGCCAAAAGCTTTTGCGCAAATGGTTGCGTAATCGCTAAACCAACCTAATATGTCGCGGTTTGTCCAACCGCCTTTTTGTTCAAGTTCGTGGGGCAGGTCCCAATGATAAATGGTAACCCAGGGTTCAATGCCGCACTCCAGACAAAAATCTATGACGCGGTTATAAAAATCGATACCGGGTTGGTTTACCTCTCCGGTTCCTGCGGGCATGATACGCGGCCAGGCTATTGAAAAGCGAAAATTGGGAATATTTAGCTGTTTGATGAGCAGGATATCATCGCGGTAACGGTTATAAAAATCGTTAGCGGTTTTAGGATGATCGTTATTGAGTATTTTGCCTTTGGTGCCGGCGAAGGTGTCCCAAACGGAAAGGCCCCTGCCATCAATATCGAACGAACCCTCTATTTGAGGCGCGGCGGTTGATACGCCCCATTCAAATCCGTCGCCAAAAAGGCGTTTGTTCAGATCGGTTTCTTCGATAACAGGTTCCATTAATAGTTTAAGGCAAGTAGCTAAATATTTGCCTAAACTGTAAATTTTAATCCGGAATTGAACGGAAAATTAAAAATTAATCTATTCAGTGCATAAAAGACGAGCGCATACTGCGTAAAAAAAGTATCTTTTTTAAGCTGCGTACCAATTGGAAAACGTTGAGTATTTTCATGTCGTAGTTTATTTTTATAAATTTAACTACTTGCTTTTAAGTTAATGCACCAAAGTTGTTATCAAATTGTTAATAACCTAAAGGTTACTTTATTGATATTTAAACGATTGTAATGCAAAAAACGCTTAGCGAACGCGGTAATGTCCAACAGTTCAAAATCTCATGATACTGTCGAAAAAAAACATTTACCTTTTAACATTAGCTTTACTTTTTACAGGATGCAGCATCCATGCCTACGTGCCTGCCCAAATAAATAAGGATATCTCCTATCAGCCCAAACCCATGTTATGCGATTCGGCTAAAACAGCTAATTATATATCAGGGGCGGTTTTCAATGGAGGCGGTGCTGATGTGTCTGGCGACTATTTGGTGATTGGGCAAATTAGCTACAGCCGGGCAAACACATTTAAGAATTTTGATCTGGCCTATGGCGGTTATGTATTTGCGGGAAGCATTAAAAACAATTCCATCGCGGCGGGCGATGCCTACTATTTTGAGAGTAAATCGCTTTATGGATTTGGAACACAGGTTTCAGCAGACTATATTGTAACCGATGACCGGACAGATTTCCGGTCTGGGATAGCTATGTCGTTTAGTAAAGAGTTAGGTGATTTTTCGGCATACCGAACGTTGGTCAAAGACCAGCATGGTTTTGCAAGCAATGATCAAACATTACTTTTTAGCGCGGGCATCTCAAACGAATTTGTAATGCATAACCGTAAACACCCCTCATTTCAATACGGTGGAAGCATTTTTTTTGGACATAGCTTTTCGACACCAACCATAACCGTAAGCGATATCTTTTTTTATGGTGCATTTAACGATGTATGGGTCAGAAGTTTTGCACGGGCCGGTAAATTTTTTGTTATTGCGGAGATCGGGGCCGGGACACGGTTAAAAGTTGGTTACCAGTTTTAATTACTCCGAATAAACGCTACCTACCCTATCCCGCAAATTATAACCTGATACCATTACCTCGCCATAAGCACCAGCAGAACGGATAGCGATCAGGTCGCCCCGGAAAGACTCAGGCAAACCAACATCCTTGCGGAAACAGTCGGTGCTTTCGCAGATGGGGCCTACTACATCGTATTTTAGTCCTGAGGCTGGAGCCTGGAGTCTTGAGTAGTCTTTTTCAGTTTTTGACTCGGGGCTCCCGACTAAAGACTCCCGACTAATATTCTCGATCTGATGGTACGCCTGGTACAACATGGGGCGGATCAGTTCGGTCATGCCGGCATCCAATATCAAAAAGTTTTTTTTCTGGCCGTTTTTAACATATAGTACCCTGCTGATGAGCGATGCGGATTGGGCTACCAGGGCACGGCCCAGCTCGAAATGCACTTCCTGGCCTGGTTTTACGTTTAAAAAATCGTGGAAAACTTTGAAGTAGCTTTCAAAGTCGCATACCGGCTTTTCATCGGGGTTGTAGTAATCTACTCCCAAGCCGCCACCCAAGTTTAAAACTTTGATAGGCAGTTCGTTACCTTCGAACCATTGCTGCAGTTCGTTTACCTTGAGGCACAGATTTTTGTAAACCTCCATATCAGTAATTTGCGAGCCGATATGAAAGTGTATGCCCAAGAACTGCAAGTTGGGGCATTTGCCTAAAGCTGCGGCAACGGCGGGCAGTTCCCACATGTTTACGCCGAATTTATTTTCTTCTAAACCCGTGGTGATGAAATGATGGGTATGGGCGTCAACATTGGGGTTAATGCGGATAGCTACGCTGGCTGTTTTGTTTTTGGCCGCGGCCAGGTGGTTAATTATATGCAGCTCCTGCACCGATTCGACATTGAAACAGAAGATGTCGCGATCAAGCGCTTCGTTGATCTCCTTGTCCGACTTGCCCACACCGGCAAATACCACTTTATGTTTGCTAAAACCGTGGGCTATAGCCGCTTTAACTTCGCCGCCGCTTACACAATCGGCACCGATGCCAAACGACTGTACCATATCAAGCACCTTAGGGTTAAAGTTAGCCTTCATGGCGTAATGCACGTGGAAGTTATATTTATCGGCCGCAATTGTACACGCCTGTAGCGTTTGTTTGAGCAGGTTAAGATCGTAGTAGTAAAACGGGGTTTCTAATTGCTGGAAACGTGAAACGGTATCGGTGTTGAACATGTTGTTTTAATTTCGGATATCGGATCTTCGATATCGGATCTGTTTGTTACGGATCACAAGTGAACCTTTAAGCGGGCAAAAATAGGTTTTTAAGGCTTATGCTGGAAATTAATTGTTTAGAAGGTTTAGCTCTGTACCACGGCCCATTAAAATCTATCGTTTATGGTAAATTGTTTTCCACAACGCATTGACCTTCAAAATATAATCCTTAAATTGTAACCGGTAAAACCTCCCCTACCATTTTTTGTTAAACCTTTATGCAGCCTTATAAAAACCAGGTAAACTCGGGTGTTTTAGCTTACGATATTGGTAAGGACCGTATCAAAATCAAGTTTTTGGACGGGACGGTATACCTGTATACCAACCAAAGCACGGGCCCCGAGAATATTGAACAAATGAAAGCACTTGCTCAGCGGGGCAAAGGCCTGACCACTTTTATAAACCAGGTGGTTAAAAGTCAGTACGCCATTAAGGTTGGATAAACCTTGCATTGCTACCTAACTAATTGTACATTTAAGTATTATTAGCTGTGTAAGCACCTATGAAAAAGAAAAAACTAAACAAAAAAACGCTCTTTACGGGTATGGTAGCATCCTCGTTATTGAGCGCCTGTGTAAGTAAAAGCTATTTGCCTGCCATTTATGCCAACGATGTGGTAGATATGGCCAAACCCCACTCGACCGATAGCTGCAAACATGCCGTTTATGTACAGGCAAATGGTTTTTTTGCGCATAACCCTCAGATATTACTTATCGGCAGCCAACCGTATAATAATGATGGCGGTTTTTTGACCGTGTACCACGCGGATACCTTTAGTTACCTGAATATTGCGTATGGCGTTTCGGGCTTTGGCGGCGATTATAATACCACGCACTACAAGGCACAGCCGGTATCCAAAAGTTATTATGGGTTTGGGCTAAATGCATCAGCATCGTTATTCGACGTGTCGTCCCCGCATGTTGATTTCAGGTATTTGGGCCTTGATATGGTGTATTCGAAAGAATTTGGCGACTACGCCGCATTTCGGAGACAAGGCGATCCATCGGGCGATACGTACTTTCAACAATCCACCCTGTTTAGTTATGGTGTTTTTACCGAAGTATGTATCAAAGGCAAAAATTCTGTTTTAACCGATGTGAAATTTTCTCTGCATTATACGCCCAGTATCAACAGCGATTTTTTAAATAACAGTACCTTCAATACCATTAACCTAAGCGTTTCGCAGGGATATGATCGATTTCTGATCAATTTCAAGGCCTCGTTCGGGGTATCTAACACCAGTAATGGTAATGGACCGCAGTTGGGGGTTGCTTATAAGTTAAGTGCAAAATAACAACCCGCTAAATTGTTTACTCATTTCAAAGAACGGCCATTAACGCTTCACAGCATTAACGACACAAAAATACGGCGCGGGAATGGTATAAGTGGTGCACCACTTTTTGCACTATGTGGCCGAAGCTGCTTTCAAATTGAACGCCCCCGCCAATAGCTCGAACGAGCGCACCTTGTCTTCGGGCAAGTAAGTTATTGTAGCGGCCATAATTTCGTTGGCATTGCAGGTTTCAGCAAGCTTAATTACCTGTTGTTTAACCTGTTGGGGTGTGCCGGCAATAATGCGGTCGGAGTTGATGTGCATACGCATCCTATCGTGATCGGTGTAGGGGTAATCTTTAATTTCGCTGTAAGGCATCATACCCTCGCGCACCTCCGCTTTTTCCATCTGTAAAAATACATGCAGCAGCGAAGCTTTTAGCTCTGCAGCCTTTTCTTCGGTATCGGCGCAAAGCACCCAAATCGCGATAAGCACCTGGGGTTCGGGAAAAATATCAGATGGTACAAAACGGTCGCGGTAAGCTTGTATGGCCTCTTTAACGCCATTGGCAGCAATAAACTGTGCAAAGGCCAGGCCGAGGCCCATGTCGGCAGCAATATAGGCGCTGGTGCCGCTTGAGGTGAGCATCCAGATGGGCGGTTCATCGTACACAACGGGTATAGCCCTAACCGGGCCAAACTGGGTTTGCACCCTATCGTTAAAATACAATTGCAGTTCGTTTACCTGCTGAATGTAATCGTCCTCCTTAAAGCGGTTGGCTGGGTTAAGCAGTGAAGCTGTGATACGATCGCCGCCGGGTGCGCGGCCGACGCCAAGGTCGATACGCCCGGGTGCGAGGGTTTCGAGCAGACGGAAGTTTTCGGCAACCTTTAAAGAACTGTGATTAGGCAGCATAATACCGCCGGAACCGAGGCGGATGGTTTGTGTACGAGCCGCCAGATGGGCTATCAAAACCTCGGGCGCCGACCCTGCAATACTCGCCAGGTTGTGGTGTTCGGATACCCAAAAACGAGTGTAACCCCATTCTTCGGCCTTTTTTGCCAGTTGTATGGTCCGTTGTATGGCATCAATGGCAGTGCCGCCTTTGCTGATTGTAGATTGATCGAGGATACTTAGCTTAATGTTTTTCATGCGGAAGTGTGCGCTTTTTATCGGCGCCGCAAATTGCTGTTTTTTTAAATTGGTTAGGTAATATAAGGATCATAAAACAACAAAATACGTCCTCCTGACAAAGTGCTGTTGCCGGTAAGCCATTAAAAAACAAAAGGGTGACTATCTGCCTGATAATCACCCTTTAAGCCATTTAGGCTTATAATTGGTTAAATAACGTAGTTAACAATAGCAACTATTCCGATAATTGCCAGAATGAACATTTGTAATTTTTGTTCAAACGATAGGTTTTGAGCTATAGCTTTCATTTCATTTAAGGGATTAATCAAATGTAGGTATAAAACACTCTTTAGCAATAGTTTCACGCACTATTGTTATTTTTTAAGTAATGTTATCGATACATTAAGCGGCGGTTAAGGTTTGGCTTTTAAGGGTAATAAAATTGCAACAAAAACCGTGTTTTATTAAAAGTTAAAAAAGTGAAAAAATAGGTTTAAACGTTTTAAACGTATATAAGGCGCTCATTTTCTTCCCAAAACAAACAATCGGCATAAAAAACAGCCTGCACTTTATAATTTAATTATGACGAAAAAGCGCAAACAAATCTTAATAGCATATTAATTTATTGTTATAAAAGTGCTTTTATTGCAAATACGTGTTTAAAACGCTATATTTAGAAGGTCAACCACGATACGATGAAGAAAACGGCAATTATTATTTTTATAAAAAACCCCGACCTTGGCAGGGTAAAAAAGCGTTTGGCAAAAACAGTTGGCGATGAGAAAGCGCTACAGGTATATAAAGAGATGCTTGAGCATACCAAAACGATAACCAGATCATTAAGTACCGATAAATACTTGTTTTACGACCGTGCCGCTGAAACCGATGATGGCTGGCCCGATGATATTTACCACAAAGAGGTTCAGAGCGGCAAGGACATGGCTACCCGGATACATAACGCTTTTAAACTGATATTTGACAAAGGTTATGAACACGCGGTGATCATCGGCAGCGATTGCCTGGAGTTAGATGAACGCATCATCAGACTTGCCTTTAGGCAGCTTGACCATTTTGATACTGTTTTGGGACCAACCCGCGACGGTGTTTTTTACCTTTTAGGGATGAACAAGTTTTACCCGGAAGCACTTAAAGTTAAAGGCTGGGGCACCCCGGTGCTATCGACCGAGGTAATAAAAAGTATACATAGGCTGCGAAAAACCTGCTTTTTACTATCGGAACTATCGGGCATTGTTACAGTTGATGATCTGAGCACTGATTTCAAGTCGTTAATTAAATAAAACACATAAGTAATTGACTTATAATATCAATTAACTTTTGGTTAATGATATTTTCACCCGATACTTTACCTGTTTTGTATTCAGTATTTACCTTTAGCTGACTAACACTCCCCCATTTGTTTTATTTAATGCGTACTTTTGCGGCCATTAAACGATGAGCAAGCACGGTAGAATTTTGGTAGCCATGAGTGGCGGGGTTGATAGTTCGGTAGCGGCAGTGATGCTGCATGAGCAAGGCTATGAGGTTATCGGGCTGACGATGAAAACCTGGGACTATGCCTCATCGGGCACCAACACCAAAGAGACCGGCTGCTGTAGTTTAGATAGTATTAATGATGCCCGCGCTTTAGCTGTAGGTTACGGCTTTCCCCACTACATTTTGGATATACGGAGCGAGTTTGGCGATTTTGTGATCGATAACTTTGTAGACGAGTACCTGGCTGGCCGTACCCCTAACCCATGTGTTTTATGTAATACCCATATTAAGTGGGAAGCTTTATTGAAACGCGCAGATAAACTGGATTGCGAATTTATTGCCACCGGACATTATGCCAACATTCGCCAGCAGGATAACGGCCGCTACGTGATATCAAAAGGCCGCGACGAAAATAAAGACCAATCGTACGTGCTGTGGGGCGTATCGCAACAAAATCTGGCTCGCACGCGTTTTCCGTTAGGCAGTTTCGCCAAATCAGAGATACGCCAGATGGCTAAAGATATGGGCCAACTGGAATTAGCCAACAAAAGCGAAAGTTATGAAATATGCTTTGTGCCTGATAACGATTACCGGGCGTTTTTGCGCCATAAGGTTGAAGACCTGGAAGAACGTGTTGACGGTGGGAATTACGTTTTGACCGATGGCACCGTTGTGGGCAAGCACAAAGGTTATCCATTTTACACGATCGGGCAGCGTAAAGGCCTGGGCGTTGCTTTTGGCCACCCTATGTTTGTTACGCAAATACTGCCCGAAAGCAATACCGTGGTTTTAGGCACTGCCGATGAACTGGAACGTAAAGAAGCATGGGTACGTAACCTGAACCTCATCAAATACGCCAGCATTACCGAGCCTATCGAGGCTATCACCAAAATACGGTATAAAGATGCCGGCTCGTTAAGCAACATCGTACAAATTGGCGAGCACATGAAAGTTGATTTCCACCACAGCGTATCGGGCATTGCGCCGGGCCAGTCTGCCGTTTTTTACGAAGGGAACGACCTTTTAGGCGGCGGATTTTTAATTTAGTTATCAGTTATTAGGTTATTTATTTATTGGTTAGTATCACGGCCCAATATGCAATAATTGAGTAACTTAATAACCCAGTAACCTAATAACCCTCCTCACCAAATCAATAACTAAAGTTTGTGTTTCACATACTTTATGCTTTATTTGCAAAAAAACTACTAAATGGCCAAAAATTTACTCATTGTAGAATCCCCGGCGAAAGCCAAAACCATTGAGGGGTATCTTGGTAAAGACTTTACCGTAAAGTCGAGTTACGGCCATATCCGCGACCTGGTAAAATCGGAAGACGCGATAGATATCGATAACAATTTTGAACAGAAATACGAAGTTCCGGCTGATAAAAAGCAGGTAGTAAGCGAGTTAAAAAAATTAGCTAAAGAAGCCGAAATAGTTTGGCTGGCATCGGACGAGGACCGTGAAGGGGAAGCTATATCGTGGCATTTGTTTGATACGCTGGATTTGAAAGACGCGACCACTAAACGTATTGTTTTTCACGAGATCACCAAATCGGCCATTGAGAAAGCGATACAAAACCCCCGAAAAATTGATTATAATTTAGTAAACGCACAGCAGGCCCGTCGTGTACTGGACAGGCTGGTAGGTTTTGAGCTCTCCCCTGTTTTGTGGAAAAAGGTTAAACCCTCACTTTCGGCAGGACGCGTACAGTCGGTTGCCGTTAGGCTGATAGTTGACCGTGAGCGCGAGATCAATAAGTTTACAAGCGAGGCGGCGTTCCGCATCGTGGCGATATTTGGCAAGGGTCGTGAAGCTTTTAAGGCAGAACTGGGCGAACGTTTTGCCAAGCAAGAAGATGCTGAGAAATTTTTAACAGATTGTATTAACGCCGCGTTTACGGTTAAGAGTTTAGAGACCAGGCCAACCAAACGCTCACCGGCAGCACCCTTCACCACATCAACCTTACAGCAGGAAGCCAGTCGTAAATTGGGTTTTTCGGTATCGCGTACCATGTCGGTAGCGCAAAAGCTGTACGAGTATGGTAAGATAACCTATATGCGTACCGACTCGGTCAACCTGTCGGATACAGCATTGCAAGCCGCCGAAAAACAGATCACATCGGCATGGGGCGATAAATACCACCAGCTACGTAAATACAAAACCAAATCGGCAGGTGCCCAGGAGGCACACGAAGCCATCAGGCCAACTTTTTTTGAAAACCACACTACAGACGGCGACCCATCAGAAAAACGCCTGTATGAGCTGATATGGAAGCGTGCCATAGCATCGCAAATGAGCGAGGCACAATTTGAAAAGACCACTGCCAAAATTGATATATCAACCCGTAACGAAGACCTGACAGCCAACGGTGAGGTAATGAAGTTTGACGGGTTTTTAAAAGTTTACCTGGAGTCGGTTGACGACGAGGAAGAATTATCGGAAGATGGCGATAACGCCATGCTGCCGCCGTTAACACAAGGCCAAAAACTGGAGCTGCGCGATATGACCGCTACCGAACGTTTTTCGCGCGCGGCCGCAAGGTATACCGAGGCCAGCCTGGTAAAAAAATTAGAAGAATTAGGGATAGGCCGCCCATCCACCTATGCCCCTACCATATCAACCATACAAAACCGTGGTTACGTGGTTAAAGAAGACCGCGAAGGCAAGCCGCGCAATTACAGGGTGCTCACGTTAGCTAATGGCCACATCGGTAAAGAAACTAAAACTGAAAATACGGGCGTTGAAAAGGCAAAACTATTCCCGACAGATATCGGCGCTGTGGTAAACGACTTTTTGGTGCAGCATTTTCACGGTATCGTCGATTTTAATTTTACCGCCAAAGTTGAAAAGCAGTTTGACGAAATAGCGGCAGGTTTAAAAGAGTGGACGGAGATGATCAGGTCGTTCTACACCCCATTTCATAAAGAGGTCGAAACCACGATTGAGACTGCCGACCGTGCCAACGGTGGCCGTGACCTGGGTATTGACCCGGTAAGCGGTAAAATGGTTTCGGTACGTATTGGCCGCTACGGGCCGTTTGTGCAGATCGGCGAAAGCGAGACCAAAGAAAACGCCGGGACAATTGAAAAACCGGTTTATGCCAGTTTACGAAGCGGGCAGATGATGGAAAGCATTACGCTTGATGAGGCGATGGAACTTTTTAAACTGCCCAAAAAAGTTGGTTTTTACGAGGATAAGGACATGACCGTGGCTATCGGCAAGTTTGGTCCGTACATACGCCATAACAGTGCCTTTTACTCGTTACCTAAGGAGCTTGACCCGCACGATGTAACTGAGGAGCAGGCCATTGAAATTATTGAAGCCAAACGCAAACGTGATATTGAACGGGTGATCAGGGTATTTGACGAAGACCCGGAAGTTAAGATACTGAACGGGCGCTGGGGGCCGTATATTGAATTTGGCAAACTTAACCTTAAAATACCTAAGGATAAAGACGCGGCAACATTAACCTACGCTGATTGTAAAGCTTTAGCCGAGATAGCCGAAAAGGAACCCAAAAAGACAGGCCGTTTTGGTAAAAAGGCTGCCCCTGCCGTTAAAGTTGCGGCCAACAAAAAACCGGCTGCTAAAACTGCCACTAAAAAACCGGCAGCCAAAAAGGTGGTTAAGAAAAAGTAAGTTAAACGGCGCTGAGAACGCTTACCGTAAATTTATAATGAAAAAAGACATCCCCGACCATACCGTTGAAGATATAGCCATTGCTGTGGCGCTTGAGAAAGAAAGCATTGAGACCAAGCTTTGGTACGTATACCTAATCAACCTTAAAAACACCGCTATCGAGAATGTGCTGATCACCTCAAAAGGTTATGGCGAAAAAAACGGGGAGCCGGTTAAAACTTCTGTTTTACGGCACATGTTCCCAAAAGTTGAAAGCCGGACGTTTGTTTTAGTTGAACCGATAGACGAAGAAACTTTTGGCCTTAATAACGAGTATTGGTTGAGCTATTACATTAACGGCCACATTTACGATAAGAAGTTTATTTTTTTGCCCGAGAGTATTGTTGATTCTAACTTTATTAAGTTGCCTGTGGTTAATAAGCCCGGGGTGATGATCGGGTAAGTTTGAACCGTAAAAATCCACCTGCGCTTTTTTTAAAGCGTATTGGCTTTGTAAAACTAAATTTTACAAATAACGTTTTGGATGAGAAAAATAGAAACTCGCTATTCTCTCAATTTTTGGCAACAGGTACTTCATGGCTATCAGATTTAGTAAAACTACAGCAAAAAACACACCATTCTTGCTCATGATCTGGGTATAGCTAAAAATTTAACACAAATTTGATCTTGCAGCGTCTTAACGCTTATTAATACGTTGTTAGCATTAAGTTAGTTGTGTGGTAATTAATACTTTGTCTGTTTTTTTGACACGGGCCTGTTTAGTAAATAGTCCGCATAATAAAAAAATAGTTTACTTTTAGCTATGCTCGAACACATAGACCTGCAAAACGTATTGGTGCTGGATATTGAGACCGTGCCGCAGTACCCTGCTTATGACCAGGTGCCCGAAACCTTGCAGCAGTTGTGGGCAACTAAAACCCAATACCAGCGCAAAGATGAAACGCCCGATGATTTTTACGAACGCGCGGGCATCTGGGCCGAGTTTGGTAAGATCATCTGCATATCTGTTGGTATATTTACTCCGGGTACGCCTGCGGGATTGAGGGTAAAATCATACTCCGGGCACGATGAGAAACAATTATTGCAGGAGTTTTGCAACCTGCTTAAAAAACAACCTAAAACCATGTTGCTGTGTGCGCACAACGGTAAAGAGTTTGATTTTCCGTATTTGTGCCGCCGGATGCTTATAAACAGTGTTAGTATCCCACCGCAACTCGAAATTTCGGGTAAAAAGCCCTGGGAAGTTAACCACCTGGATACCATGGAGCTTTGGAAGTTTGGCGATTATAAAAGTTATACTTCGCTTAGTTTGCTTACTGAGATATTTAACATCCCTACACCCAAAGATGATATTGATGGCAGCATGGTTGGCAATGTTTACTGGACCGATAAAGACCTGCCGCGCATTAGCACCTATTGCCAAAAAGACGTGATAGCCACAGCGCAATTGCTCAGGCGCTTCAGGGCCGAAGAATTAATTGCTGACGAAAACATTACCATTGTTTAATTATGCTGACCGTAAACAACCTGAACGTTAGTTTTAAAACCGAGAATGGCTTGTTTGAAGCCGTCAAGCAAGTTTCGTTTACCTTAGCCAAAGGCGAGGTTGCGGGCATAGTGGGCGAATCGGGTTCGGGTAAATCGGTTACCTCGCTGGCTATTATGCGCTTGCTTGAACCAGGTGTTAGCCAGGTTAACGGAGAGATATTATTGGATGATGTTAACCTGTTAGCATTACCTGCTGAACAAATGCAGGCCATTCGCGGTAACCGCATCGGGATGATCTTTCAGGAACCGATGACCTCGCTTAACCCGGTATTGACCTGTGGTTTCCAGGTTGCCGAGGCTATCCGGCTGCATCAGCATCTTACCAAAATAGATGCCCGTGAACGCGCGATAGCCCTGTTTAACGAAGTGCAGTTACCGCGACCTGAAACGATATTTGACAGTTACCCGCACGAAATATCGGGCGGGCAAAAGCAAAGGGTGATGATCGCCATGGCTTTATCATGCGACCCAGAGATATTGATAGCCGACGAGCCAACTACCGCGCTTGATGTAACGGTACAAAAAACGATAATTGAACTGTTGCTCCGCCTAAAGGCAGAGCGCAACATGAGCATGATCTTTATTTCGCACGACCTGGGTGTGATCGGCGAAATTGCCGACCGCGTTATGGTGATGTATAAAGGTCAAATTGTTGAACAGGCCTCCATTACAGAGATATTTAACAACCCCCAACACCCCTACACCAAAGGTTTGCTGGCCTGCCGCCCCTCACCAGCGCATCAGCTAAAAAAACTGCCGGTGCTGTCCGATTTTTTGTCGTTCGACCAGCAGGGCAACATGCAGGGATCGACTGTAGGTATTGATGAGCTGCGCAAGCGTTTTGCTTATACTGATAAAGAGGTCGCGGAAAGGAAAAAGCAGTTATACAGTCAGCAACCCGTTTTAAAAGTTGAACATTTAAATACCTGGTACCCGGTAAACGCGGGCTTTATGCAAAAGACGAAAGAGTTTGTGAAGGCGGTTAACGATGTAAGCTTTGATGTTTATCCCGGCGAAACGCTGGGATTGGTTGGCGAGTCGGGATGCGGCAAAACTACCTTAGGGCGAAGCATTTTGCGCCTGGTTGAACCAACATCGGGCAATGTCACTTTTCAGGGTGTTGACCTGCAAACCTTAGGCACCAAAGAACTGCGTGCTATACGGCGCGATATGCAGATCATCTTCCAGGATCCTTACTCCTCTCTGAACCCGCGTTTAACTGTTGGCGAATCGATAATGGAGCCTTTACAGGTACACAAATTGTATAATAACAATACACAGCGCAAACAACGGGTAATTGAACTTTTGGAGCGGGTCAATTTGAAACCTGAGCACTTTAATCGCTATCCTTACGAATTTTCGGGCGGGCAAAGGCAGCGTATCGTGATAGCACGTGCGTTGGCCCTGCAACCAAAGTTTATCATTTGCGATGAATCGGTTTCGGCGCTGGATGTATCGGTACAGGCACAGGTGTTGAACCTATTGCGCGAATTACAGGAAGAACTTAAGTTAACCTATATTTTTATCTCGCACGATCTGTCCGTCGTCAAACACATTGCCGATCGTGTCATGGTGATGAATAAAGGGGTTATTGAAGAAAGCGGCGACCCTGACCAGATATATTATCACCCGCAAAAAGCGTATACGCAGAAATTGATCGCTTCAATACCGGGCGGGGCGGCGGAGAAGTCGAAAGCTGAAAGCTGAAAGCAAAAAGCCAGACACGAACCCCAACAATACACAACCTTCAACTCATGCTGTCCATTCATTACTCGCCACTCACCGGGGCAGCCATGCCTTTACTGGTGTGGATATCCGGATTGGCGTAATCTTTTTCTATCAGGCCATCGCGCATACGCACAATACGGTGGGCATGTAAAGCAATATCCTCTTCGTGCGTTACCAAAATAATGGTGTTGCCCTTGGCGTGGATATCTTCTAACAGTCCCATAATTTCGATAGATGTTTTTGTGTCCAGGTTACCGGTTGGCTCATCGGCCAGTATAATGGATGGATCGTTAATTAACGCCCTGGCCACGGCTACCCGCTGGCGCTGTCCGCCCGAAAGTTCGTTTGGTTTATGGTCGATGCGGTTACCCAGACCTACATTTTGCAGGGCTTTGGTCGCACGGTCGTCGCGTGTTTGTTTTTTAACTCCGGCGTACACCAATGGCAGGCCCACATTGTCCAACGCGGTGTTGCGGGGTAAAAGGTTAAATGTTTGAAAAACGAAGCCTATCTCTTTGTTTCGCACTTCGGCCAGTTGGTTATCGGTCATCTGGCTTACATTGATGCCATTCAAAACATACTCGCCTTTGCTTGGGGTATCCAAACAGCCCAAAATATTCATCAGGGTTGATTTGCCCGAACCTGACGGCCCCATTAAAGCCACAAACTCGCCTTTGTTGATGCTAAGGGATACCGACTTTAACGCGTGTATAACCTCGGTACCGATCACATATTTACGGCCTATGTCTGTAATGCTTATTAATGGCTTCATTAGTTTTTGTTTGCTTTGACTAAGATACGGTATGAAATGTTACACAACAGACATTTTTTACTCAATTTCACTAAATCACAATTATTATTTATTTTAATGGTCGGATAAATCAACGATACCTATGAGAAATTCCAAATTACTCTTGATAAGCTTACTTGCTTCAATAACCATATTGTCGTGTACCTGGGAGGTAAAAACCCAAAGCAGTTCGAACCTCGCATACTCAGGCAGGATAGTTTTTAGTGACGATAAAACACGGATAGTCAGCATATCACCAAAAGGCTTTATGACTTATGAAACACATGGCGATAAACTCCGTGCAGAAAATGATTTACATGGACGGATAGTTTACCAGGTAAACGGCGATAGCAAAGCGTATTCGCTTAGCGGTAAAGGACAAATACTGCTTGATAAGGCAGTACAACAACTTGTATCCGACAGCACACTAAAAAACAAACCGTACATCATTAACGACACGAAGTAGGCCGACAGCCCCTTTTAGGGTGTTATGAGTTTTATCGCCTGCCTCAAAATATCTTTTATCGTTTCAACCGGCAGGTCGGCGTTGGCATCAAACAGTATGATCTTCATTCGTGCGCGCTTTTCCTGTATCAGGTTGGGGTGTTCAATGCGTTTGCCTTCAACAATGCCCAAATATGGCTGGTGAAGTGTTTTATGCACCCACAGGTAACAAAACATTTTGCCTTTATAACAAAAAAACGGCATCCCGTATTTCCAGGCGGCCGTAATGTTTTTATCCTGCAAAAGGATCATTTCGCGTAAAGCAAGCAAACAACCCTTAATGGGTTCGGGTTGTTTAAAGTAAAAGTTTTCGAGTTCGGTCAACTTTATCAGCCAATTACCTTAGCTACCCTAAAGTGCTCATTATCATGTTTAGGCGCGTTTTTCAACGCTTCTTCGGCAGTTATCTCCTGTTTTATCACATCCGGGCGCAGGGTATTCACAGTGGTGGTCATGTACACCAAAGGCTCAACGCCCGTGGTATCAACCTCATTAAGCTTATCCATAAAGCCTAAAATATTGCCCATGTCTTTTATCAGCTCTTCGCGCTCGGCATCGGTAACTTCAAGCCGTGCCAGGTGGGCTATTTTGTCAACGGTTTCTTTATCTATCGTCATGCTGATGCAAATTTATTATTTATCAGGTTATAAACCTTATTTTTCAGCATATCGGCATCATCTATTTTTAAGCCGGTGGTCTCAATCGGTTTGTGCACATAAATATCGCTTATACCCGGCCGCGTGCCCAGTTTAAAGCCACTGTCCCACAGTAAATGCCATGTATTTAACGATGTGATGGGGATAATAGGCAATTGCAGTTCAATAGCCAGGCGGAACGGTCCGTTTTTAAACTCGTGCAAAATGGGCGGGTACTCGTCGCCTATCTTCCCTTCCGGGAAAACAATCAGTGTGCGCCCGGCCTTTAAATTCTCCTCTGCTTTTTTAAACGCCCGGTACGACGACATTTTGCTGTCTCGGTCAACCGTTACATCAACACTGTTTAAAAATATGCCGAACAATGGGTTATCGGCAAGCTCGGCCTTACTGATAAAGCTGCAATTATTTTTAACGGTGATGCCCATCGTCAGGATATCCAGGTTTGAGGTATGGTTGGGGCAAACAATGTATGTACGGCCCCAGTCGATGGGTTCTTCATGTTCGATGCGGAAGAACATGCCCGCTGCCGTGGCGCTGATGTAACTGCAAACACGCCTTAAACGGTTAAGCGTTTTGTATCGCGATGGCTTGCGCGAAAAAAAGTAAAGCAAGGGGTAAAAGGCCACCAGCGCAATAACCGCCATAAAAATGTAGTAATAATTGTGGAGCCTGCGTAAAAAAAGTATCATGTAGCTAACCAAACGTGTTTTAGCCAAGATACGTTAAACCGCGGTACTGGGTTTTAAATTATTAGCCGAACTGAATTTTTGGTCGATGGTGTTAAACACCATATCTTTCAACGCGTCGGCATCATCCACCGTCATGTGGGTGGTCTCTATTGGTTTATGGAAGTAGATATCGCAAATGCCGGGGTTGCTGCCTATCTCTAAACCGGTGTCCCACAATACTTTCCAGGTATTGATACAGGTTACCGGAATGATAGGTAGTTTTAACTCGATAGCCAAACGGAACGGCCCGTTTTTAAAAGGGTTTAGCTGCGGCGGATAATCGTCGGGTATCTTGCCTTCGGGGAAAATGACCAGGCTCATGCCGCTCCGCAGGTTCTCCTCAGCTTTCTTAAATGCCCTGAACGACGACATTTTGCTTTCTCGGTTAACCGGGATGTCAATGGTCTTAAAAAAAATATTGAGCGGAAACTTATCCAGCAAAGCCTCTTTACCGATATAATGAAAATTGTTTTTGATGGCCAGGGTTGTGCCGGTTATGTCAAGGTTTGAGGCGTGGTTAGGGCAAATAATATAAGTGCGGCTCCAATCGATAGGTTGCTCAAATTCAATACGATAAAATATCCCTGAGAAGGCTGAGCTTAAAAAGCCGCATATCTGCCTCACTTTGTTCATTAAGGGGTAGCGGCCGGGCTTGCGCGAAAAAAAATAAAGGAGCGGATAAAATATAAACAAAAAAATGGCCACCAATGCCCGGTAAATGCGTGCGTGAAGTTTTTTCAGCATTAATTTCATCGTCCCCAAAAATATAAAAAATACTTACTTTCGCCCACATGGAAACTGTTGTTAGTGGTATTCGTTCCACCGGAAAATTACATTTAGGAAATTACTACGGAGCTATTCAAAACTTCGTAAAAATGCAGCACGAGTATAAATGTTTCTTTTTTATAGCCGATCTGCACTCTTTAACTACGCACCCAACCCCTACCGACCTGCACGGTAACGTTAAACAAGTGTTGGTAGAATATTTGGCGGCGGGCATTGATCCCGAAAAGGTGACAATTTATGTACAATCGGACGTGCCGCAGATAGCCGAACTATATCTTTATTTAAACATGAACGCCTACATGGGCGAACTGGAACGCAGCACATCATTTAAAGATAAGGTACGCGATAACCCCGATAACGTGAACGCGGGCCTGCTAACCTACCCAGTTTTAATGGCCGCCGATATTTTGATACACAAAGCGACCAAAGTGCCTGTGGGTAAAGACCAGGAGCAACACCTTGAAATGGCCCGCACCTTTGGTAACCGCTTTAACCGTTTGTATAATCACGAGTATTTTCAGGAACCTTACGCTTTTAATTTTAGCGATAATTTAGTGAAGATACCCGGTTTGGACGGCAAGGGGAAAATGGGTAAGTCCGAAGGTGAAGGTAATGCCGTTTATTTGTCGGACAGTCCGGAAGTTATCCGTAAAAAAGTAATGCGCGCGGTGACCGATAGCGGGCCAACAGCCGAAAATCAACCCAAACCGACTGAGATACAAAATCTTTTCGACCTGATGAAAGTGGTATCGGCACCTGATACACTAACGCACTTTGACGACTTATACAACAAATGCCAGATCCGCTACGGCGACCTTAAAAAACAACTGGCTGAGGACATGATAGTAGCTACAGCACCCGTACGCGAGCGCATTGAACATTACATGAACGATGCCGTTTACCTACGCCAGGTAGCCAAACACGGTGCCATAAAAGCCCGCGAAAGCGCGGAGAAGACGATAAAAGAGGTTAGGGAGATAATAGGGTTCAGAGGATTTTGATTGGTAGTATAATAAACTGTGTCATTTCGAGCGAGCGTAGCGACGAGAAAACTTCTGCATCGTGCCGGTCTGCTGTAGAAGTTTTCTCTCTTCGTTCGAAATGACAATTTTTTTTTATTTACTTTACAAAACGTCATAACATAATAACCAAATAACCAGATGCACATAGCCATTGTAGGTAACATAGGAGCCGGAAAAACAACCCTTACTGAATTATTAGCCAAAAATTATGGCTGGGAACCCTTGTACGAAGCGGTTGACAACAACCCGTACCTCGAAGACTTTTATGGCGATATGAAACGCTGGAGTTTTAATCTGCAGATCTATTTTTTAAACAACCGCTTTCAGCAGATCATAGAGATACAAAAGGGTACGCGCAATATCATTCAGGACCGAACGATCTACGAAGACGCATTTATTTTTGCCGAAAACCTGCACGATATGGGCCTGATGACCAGCAGGGATTATGAAAACTACCGTGCCATATTTGATAACATCACCAGCTTTATTAAACCGCCCGATCTGCTCATTTATTTAAAAGCCTCGGTACCTACATTGGTCAATAACATACAACGCCGCGGCCGCGAGTACGAAAGCGGTATCCGCCTTGACTATTTATCCAAGTTGAACGAAAAATATCAAAAGTGGATAAATGGTTACACGCTGGGTAAGCTGCTGATACTGGATAAAGATAATCTGGATTTTACCAACAACCCCGAGGACCTGGGCAGTATTATACAACTGATAGAACGTGAAATAAACGGTTTGTTTTAATACAGTGATGAAAAAGGGATTTTTGCTTTGGATGATACTCCCCTTGTTATTTGGCTGTAGCTCAAACACGCATGAGCTTGATCTTAAAGCGTTTAAAATAACCATCCCAAACGATTGGAAATATATCAAATTGCAGGGCGAGGATTCGTTTGTGGGTGATATAAAAACGCCCAAGGGTAAGTTATCCTTTGATGTCAGCAAAATGGGGTATGCCAATCACCTTGTCGCTTCCGAAAGTGAGTTTTTAGCAAGCGGAGATTGGGTGCCAGTAACTGCATTACAAAGAGGGGAGCGAAAGGTGCGCGTACTTACAGGTGCCGAAAAGCAGAAATATCCCGATGCCGACTACATTGGCGAGTTATATTATAAAGATAGTATCGGCATAGTTCCGATAGTTATCCCGCAAGCTATCAGGGGGTATTACTTTAAAGTTGACACAACGGATAAATACATCATCAAAACGCTTTGGCCAAAAGTTCCGGGGTCGGGCATTACGGGTATCTATTTTAAAGCCCGTAAAGGCAGTTTCAATTTTAACTTAATGGGCGATGGCTTACCCGAAGCAGAACAGCAGCAAGCCCTGGCAGCTTTTAAAACAATAAAGATAACCGAATGAAAATTTTAGGCATCATACCGGCACGTTACGCCTCTACCCGCTTCCCTGGCAAGCCACTGGTTGATATTGCCGGTAAAAGCATGTTACAGCGCGTGTATGAGCAATCAAAAAAATGCGCCAGTTTGCACGAGGTTATTGTAGCTACTGATGACGAGCGTATTTATACGCTCGTACAACAATTTGGCGGCATGGCCATGATGACATCAGACCAACACCAAAGCGGCACCGACCGTTGCGCCGAAGTAGCTGCAAAATACCCGGAATACGAAGTGATCATCAATATACAGGGCGATGAGCCTTTTATTGATCCCGAGCAGATAGCGCGTGTGGCCGATTGCTTTGATGAAGCTGGGGTGCAACTGGCTACGCTCGTCAAAAAAATAAACACCACAGAGGAACTGTATAATTTCAGTTCGCCAAAGGTCATCATCAATAAGTACTCCGAAGCTATTTATTTTTCGCGTGCCGCTATCCCCCATGTGCGCGGCGAGGAACCGCAGCGCTGGCTTTACCACAATACCTATTACAAACACATCGGCATTTATGGATATAACAGAACCATTTTAGAGCAAATAACCCAACTCCCAGTGTCACCGCTCGAAAAGGCCGAAAGCCTTGAACAATTGCGTTGGATCGAGAACGGTTATCGCATCAAGGTGGCCGAAACAGAACTGGAAACCCATGCTATTGATACACCAGAGGATTTGGCAAGGTTGTTAAAAGAGCTAAAGCAAAATCCCGATTAATCCGGCATCAGAAACTAACCACATATCAATAACGAAAAGCTATGTACTACTTAAAAATGGCTCTGGTTTTTGGAATAATAACCCTCTCTTTAAGTGCTTATGCACAGGATTTTCATCCAAAATATGATTATGTGATCACGGTGAAAAACGACACGCTTAAATGTAAAATAACCGCCTCAATATTTCAGAAAGACTATGGCAATGGATATAAATACAAACTGGAAAAAGACACTGCCAATAAAACCCTCAAAACAGATAGTATAAAGGAATTTTACAGGAGCAAGTATGCTACCACGTTTGTTGCGGTAATGCTTCCGGGTCAAAAAGAAAAGAGATTTGTATCTTTATTGGAGCGCGGTAAAATAAATTTATATGAAGATGTTGCTATTATCAGTAACAACTACATAACCACGTATTATGCAAATAAAAATGGTTCACCATTATTTGAAATAAAAACCGATGGGGTTTTTAGACCCAGTGGCGTTTCGTCGGCTGAAAGGAGAAAGGCACTGGCCGATATGCTGTCGGATAACCCGGCGCTGCTGCAAAGCTTTAATAAAGAAGGCGGTTACGACTTTGACACGATCCGAAATTTTATCAATCTGTACAATTTTGACGCGAAGAATTAAGCGCGCCCCTCATTCCACAAAAGCCATTTTCCCAACAAATCGGTCAAGTACCAAATAATTTGTTACCTTTGCATCCCGTACACAAACAATTTCGGCACTCTTAAAACAGTCGCCGGGATCCAAAAAAAACATATGACCAAATATATTTTTGTTACGGGTGGCGTTACTTCGTCATTAGGAAAAGGCATTATTTCCGCATCGCTTGCAAAGCTTTTACAGGCACGTGGTTACAGCGTAACCATCCAAAAGTTCGACCCTTATATCAACATTGATCCGGGTACGATGAACCCTTATGAGCATGGCGAATGCTATGTAACCGAAGACGGAGCCGAAACCGATCTGGACCTTGGCCATTACGAACGTTTTTTAAACACGCCAACTTCAAAAGCCAATAACATCACTACAGGGCGTATCTATCAAAACGTTATCAACCGCGAACGCGAGGGTGCCTTTTTAGGCAAAACCGTACAGGTAGTACCGCATATTACCGACGAGATAAAACGCAACATCCGCATTTTAGGCGAAAGCGGTAAATACGATATCGTGATCACCGAAATTGGCGGTACCGTGGGAGATATCGAATCGTTGCCGTTTATTGAGGCCGTGCGCCAGTTTAGGTGGGAAACCGGGCAAAACAATTCGCTGGTCATCCATTTAACACTTATCCCCTTTTTAGCGGCCGCGGGCGAGTTAAAAACCAAACCTACACAACACTCCGTAAAAATGCTTTTGGAGTACGGTATACAGCCCGATATACTGGTTTGCCGTACCGAACACAGCATCAATAACGACATCAGAAAAAAAATTGCATTATTTTGTAACGTTAACATCAATGCAGTAATCGAATCAATAGACGCGTCAACCATATACGATGTGCCTTTACTGATGTTGAAAGAACAATTAGATAAGACCGTATTGAGCAAATTAAAGTTGCCCAATAAAAACGAACCCGACCTTGAAAGCTGGAAAGACTTTTTGGGCCGCTTAAAAAACCCTACCGCCGAAATACGGATTGGCCTGGTGGGTAAATATGTTGAACTACCCGATGCCTATAAATCCATCAGCGAATCGTTTATACATGCCGGTGCCAAAAATGAGTGTAAGGTACGGGTAGAAAGTATCCATTCGGAGACCTTAACACCAGAGAACGCCGTAGAAAAACTGAAAGGTTTGGACGGCATATTGGTAGCGCCTGGTTTTGGCCAGCGAGGCATTGAAGGCAAGATTGAAGCTATACGCTACGTGCGCGAAAGCAACATACCGTTCTTCGGTATATGTTTAGGAATGCAAATGGCCGTGGTTGAATACGGCCGCAACGTGCTTGGCCTTACCGGCGCGCATAGTACCGAGATGGATACCGATACCCCTCATCCGGTTATTGGTATGATGGAGGGGCAGAAAAAAGTAACCGAAAAAGGCGGCACCATGCGCCTGGGCGCCTACGCCTGCGATCTGAAAAAGAACAGCAAGGCCGCTGCCATATACGGCAAACCGCATATCTCCGAAAGGCACCGCCACCGTTACGAGTTTAATAATGACTATTTAAAACAGTATGAAAATGCAGGCATGATACCATCGGGCATCAACCCCGAAAATAACCTGGTTGAGATAGTTGAGCTTAAAAACCATCCGTTTTTTGTAGGCGCGCAATTTCACCCCGAATTAAAATCAACCGTTGCTAATCCTCACCCACTTTTTGTTAACTTTGTCGCCGCTGCGCTGGCTTATGCCCGCAAAAAATAGCAGTCATTTTGGTACTTTATAATAATGGATAGAAATACATACACAGGGTTATTCCTGATCATGCTCATATTGTTTGGTTTTTTTTACCTCACAAGACCATCAGATGCACAGATAGCGGCCGAGAAGGCCCGCATACACCTCGACTCGCTTAAAAAGGCGGGGATCAAACAAACAGCAGTCGCGGCAGCAAAAACCGATAGCGTTGCAAAACCTGTAAAAGTTGACTCCGCATTGCTTAAAAGTCCCTTTGGTGTGGCTACTGTAGGGACCGAACAACTCATCACTCTGGAGAACAAAGACCTTCTTGTCAAGTTGTCAACTTTGGGTGGGCGCATCAAATCGGTACAGTTAAAAAACTTTCAGACGTTTGATAAGAAACCTTTGGTGTTATTCGACGGTAATGAAAGCCACCTCGGTTTAAGTTTTACCACCGGCGGTAAAAACATCAACACAAACAATCTTTATTTTAAACAAGCAACTGTTTTAAACGGCGATTCATCGGCCATAACGTTGCGTTTAAACTATAGCGATACCCAATACATTGATTATATATACTCATTAAGCCCTGCCGGCTACAAAGTTGGTTTTACTATCAAGGTTACCGGGCTCGACCAGGTATTACCTGCTAACCAACCCATCAACATGGGCTGGCAGGCCAGTTTAAATAAAACTGAAAAAGGTATGGATATGGAGCGCCTGTACTCAACCGTGTATTACTACAATACTGAAGGCGAAGTTAATAACCTGAGCACCGGTAAGGATGATACTGTGACGGTGAAAGATAAAAAGGTTGAATGGGTATCGTTCAAACAGCACTTTTTCTCTAACGTGCTGATCTACAAAAATGGTTTTGAAAACGCTAACCTGCACGTAAGCATTGACACCAGCCTGCACAACGAGGTAAAACAAATGCTGGCCAAAGTACAGTTGCCTGCCAATACAGGTGGCGTGTACCCCATGGTGTTTTATTTTGGCCCTAACCTGTTCAACACTTTAAAAGCACAAGGTTATGATATTGACAAACAGATCGACTGGGGCTGGGGACCGCTTAAATTTATTAACCGTTACGCGGTATTATATGTGTTCGACCTGCTCAAACAAACCAACTGGAACTACGGTATAATCATACTTTTGCTCACCATTTTGCTAAAACTGGTGCTGTCGCCGCTTACCTACAAATCTTACCTGTCAATGGCCAAGATGCGTATTTTAAAGCCGGAGATAGACGAGATAAAAGCTAAGGTTGGCGAGGATAACCCTACCCTGTTGCAACAGGAAACCATGAAGCTTTATAAAAAGGCCGGCGTTAACCCCTTGGGTGGTTGTTTGCCTATGGTGTTGCAATTGCCTATTGTATTTGCATTCCTGCGGTTCTTCCCGGCGTTGTTTGAACTGCGCGGCCAGGGCTTTTTATGGATGCACGACCTATCGACTTATGATGATGTGATCAAGTTTGGCACTAACATCCCTTTTATTGGCGACCACTTAAGTTTGATGTGCTTGTTGATGACCATATCTACGTTCATTTACACTTACTTTAATAACCAGATATCGGGTGTAACCGGCCAAATGAAGTATATAGGTTACATTACCCCTATCATATTTGTTGTAGTATTAAACAAATACCCATCGGGTTTAAATTATTACTACTTTTTAGCCAACATGCTAACCTTTACACAGCAATACCTTATCCGCCTGATGGTTGACGACAAAAAGATACATGCCGAGATACAGGAGAATAAAAAGAAGCCGGAGGATAAAACCAAAAAGAAATCGGCTTTTGCACAACGTATGGAAGACTACATGCGCCAGCAACAACAATTACCGGCCAAAGCCCCTGTTAAGGCACCTACCAAAAAGAAGTAATTATTTTCAATATTTGAATGATAAAACAAAGCTCTGTATATTTGATATACAGAGCTTTGTTTTTATATAAACCTTTCCACATGTTACGCACCGTATTGTTTTTGATGGTATTTGCTGTTTGCCGTACGGGTTTTGCCCAGGAAACGATGCCAATAAGCCGTTTTCACCCAGGTGGTATTTTTGAAAACTACAACGTTTTGAAAAGTAACCCCAAAATTAAACATGGCCTGTACCAGATGATCACACGCAAAAAAACGGCTATCGTATCCGGACGGTACGATAATGGCGAACGTACAGGTGTCTGGCATTTTTACGACCAGGGAGGTAAAGTGGTTGAACTATACAACTACACCACAAAACAGATACTGTATGAAGCACGCCCCGACTCAACAAAAAATTTTATAGAGTACCGTTTTGACAAAGTGGTCACCGAAAAAGACAGTATAACCCGGCCGGTACGGATAGGCGGAATGTATTATGGCTACCTTCCTTATTTAAAACTTTTCAAGATAGACCCAGGTAACCATTACTCGGCGGCGCCATTATCGGCATATTTGGAGATATTGGTTAGCCCAAGCGGGCAATTGGCCGAGTGTAAAATGGTGGTCAGGTTAAAGCTTACAAATGATGTTGTAGATACCTACGTGGCCAATAACGAATTGTTGAACCCCGATGAGAAGACATTTGTGCCGGCCACTATTAACCATGTGCCTGTTACCTCCACAATTTCTATTTACTGTAAGATAAATCCCGATTGGAGTATAGCAATGTATTGATAATCAGTATAAATTAAAAAAATTAAGGCTTCCTTTTTCGGGAAGCCTTTTTTTATAACTATGGTTTGTTAGGGGCTGGTGGAGGGCCTCCGCCAGGTGGGCCCTGCGGGCGCGGCGGGTGCATTGTTTTTTCAATTTCTTTGTATTTTGTAAACTGCGCGGCAGTTAATGTTTTTTTGATTGCCGCGTCGCGGATAGCACTTAAGCTATCCACTTTTTTCTTATCGCCTGGTGGCATTGGAGGTGGAGGCGGTGGTGGGGGGGCGTTTTTGCGCACCTTTTCCATGCTTTCAAAAAACGACTTATAGGCCGCAGCGACCTTTGCGGACTGTTCCTTACTCAACGTAAGGTCTTTATCGAGTTTGGCTGTAACCCGCTTTAAGTGCTCTTCGGGCGATGGCCTTTGCCCGCCCGGTGGCGGGCCTTGCTGTGCTTTGGCCATACATGCGCTAAGCAGCAAACCCGACAGCATCATAGTAATTTTACTTTTCATAATTTCTTTGTTTTGCTTTATTACATTAGATGTTGTTCGCAAATAAAACCTTCGCTGCCAGTAAATTATTGTGGCGGCGGGCCTTGTCCGTCAGGCGGTGGTCCCTGTCCCGGTGGTGGGCCTTGTCCATCGGGTGGCGGCGGCGGGCGGTTGCCTCCCGGCCCCTGGCCAGGTGGCGGCCCCGGTGGCCTTCCGCCCTGCGGGCCCATCATACGCATTACCTGTTTAATAATATTATCAAATTTTTCTTTCTGCTGATCATTACACAGCGCCCTGACCTGCTTAAAATGCTGGTAGGTAAGCATATCCAGCTTTTTTTCGCAATTGGCTATAACCGATGTTAAAGTATCCAGTTTGGCTTGTGAAATTTCGGGGCCGCTTATCGAATTAAAAAGGCCATCCTTGGCATCTTTTAACTCACCCTGTATCGAATTAACCCGTTCGCGGTGTTCTTGCACTAATTGCTTATAGCGATGTTGCTGTACGGTATCAAAACCAACCTGTTTGATAATAAAAGCGGCTGTACTGGCTTGACCGTTGCCGTTAGGCTGCTGCCCGGCATCCTGCCCCCGCCTAACTTTTAAATACCAAAACCCTGCCAGCGTAGCTACATTGGCAATAACCAACAGTGTAAGTACAATACCCCATAACCTTGTTTTTAGTAACTGTTCCATCATTTGCCTGAATTATTGTACACGGATGTGGTATTCAAATTATACTCGCTGGCAAAGGTTTGCAGCGATGCTGTTTTCGCAGTTGCCGATGCACCATCGGTTGTTAAACCTTTGATGGCCATTATGTTCATCACCAAAAAGACGGTTAAAACGCTTACTGCTACTGCCGGCCGGGTTAATAAGCGGTATAACAGGCTGGGGGTTTCACTGTGGTGCGCTTCCAACTTTGCTTCGAGCCGGGTATAAAAGTACGCGGCGGCTTCTGCCCTGTTCGCACCGTCGAGGCTGCCTAACGTAGCTTCAATTTCTTTGTTTAACTGATCATTATTTTTCATAATCGCTGTTTTACTGATCTGTATAATAAGTGGCCAATAGTTTTCTTAAATTTTGCTTGGCCCGGTGCATGTATGATTCGACCGCGCCAACTGTTACGCCCATAATGTCAGCAACTTCCTGGTAGTTTTGGCCCTCAACTTTATTAAGCACAAAAGCTACTTTTTGGTTTTCGGGCAGTTTATCCATCGCCTTAAATAGTATCGCCGACCGTTCTTTATTTTCCATAATTACCCCCGGGTGTATAAAATCCGGTATCTCGGTTTCAACCTCATTATTCAATCCAAATAAACTGGTAACCATGGCAAAGCGTTTTTTACGCTGTTTATGACGTTGCCAGTCTAACGCTTTTGTGATAGTGATGCGGTACAACCAGGTTGATAGTTTCGACTCGCCTTTAAATTTTTGTACCGACTCATAAACCTGAATAAAAACCTCTTGTGCCACATCTTCGGCCTCCTCGGGGTTGTGTATAATACCTAAAGCTGTATTGTAAACCATATGCTGAAAGTCGGCCACAAGTTGCTTAAATGCACTTTGCTGCCTGTTTTTTAATAATTCAACCAGTTGTTCTTCAATCAAAACAAAATGCGCTTTAACTATTAGACGATATTATTAAAATAAACCTGCGGTGTAATTTACTTTTATTTATACAATTAATTTAAACGGGTGAGCGTTAGTACACAATTTATTTTAAAGGTAAAATGTTAGTAACAAGTACGTGCACAGGCGGTAGATTTTCCTTTTTAATAATATCTTAGTATTCGTGAAAAAGTGCGCCCTATTTTTGTTGTTCTTCTGTACAGCTGTTGCTTTGAAAGCACAAACTGATACCGTAGTGGCCAAGATCAGGAAGGTACCCAATATTAAAGTGGATGTTTTGGCCAGGTTTCCGGGGGGCGATTTTGCCAACTACATAGCAGCTAATATTGTTTTCAAGAAAAAGCTTGATAAAAACCTGAGCGGGCAGGTGGTTTTATCAATGAAGATCGATAGCAACGGCCGCGTCTCCAATATAAATATCCTTAAAAACCTGACAGCGGATATTGACCAAAGCATAACACGGGTTGTAAAGGCATCGCCAAAATGGAAACCGGCCATACTTAATGGTAAACCGGTAGCTATGTATATGGTATTTAATATTGACATGGCCATATTAGGCGCCGCAAGCGCGGCTGCTGCAAAAGAAAAAAAGGATAACACTGTACCTATAACCAAACCGGCAATATCCCCGGTCACAAAAGTTACAAGTTTGCCGCCTGCTGATAATAAAGCGGTTATAAATGTTGCAAAAAGTACACCGGCATTGCCTAATAAAATCACCCTTAAACCTCCGGTGGAGAAGAAAAGTACACCTGCTGGCTTTAAAGCCACCGCGCCCACTGTCAATAAACCGATATTAAAAGCCATAACAAAGCAACAGCCCCCGTTCGATAAAAAGCCATTGCCAGTAACGCAAAAGAATGCGGCACCGCAAATAGTTAATAAAACTAAGAAACCTGCCGAAAAAAAAACAGTAGTGGTACCGCCTGTTAAAAAGCCGGCCCTGCCTGTAATAGCTAAACTGGCGGCTAAACCAGGGCCGGTAGCAATAGCAAAAAAAAATACGCCGGTACCGGTAAAGAAAACAAAACCAGTTATCGTTAAACCGGAAAAAAAGAAAGTGCCCGATGAAGCCAGCATTCCGTTAGGCAGATCGGCAGAGGCCGAGTTTCCAAATGGCGGTATGCAGGCCTTTTATGAGTACCTGAACCGAAATATACGTTACCCGGTAGTATCAAAAGTAAACCGGATAGAGGGCGAGGTTAATTTATCTTTTGTGATCAATACCGACGGTGCGGTTACCGACGTTAAAATATTGGATTCGCCTGCCGAAGACCTTGGCCAGGAAGCGGTACGGGTTTTGCTTGCTTGTCCTAAATGGAAACCGGCCATGCAAAATGGCGTGGCCATTAAACGATCTTTTACAGTGCCTATTAATTTTAAATTGCAAGATAAATCAAAACAACGCTGATATGATGAGATACTTTTTATTGATGACGATGTGTTTTTTAGCGATCATATCAAAAGCCCAGACGGTAACTGCAACCAAACATACCTATACGTCAGATACAAAAGCCTTTGTTGAGCCCGAGTTTCCTGGAGGTGCAAAAGCATTTAACAAATTCTTATCGAAAAATGTGACCTACCCTCCAAATGCAGATGATAACGAAACACATGGCGCTGTAACCTTAGCCATGGCAGTAGAACCAGACGGAAGCATTACCGATATTAAGATCATCAAAGGCCTTTCGGAGGTGATGGATAAAGAAACCATCCGCCTGATGACCTTTTCACCAAAATGGAAACCAGGTACCCAAGGCGGTAAACCCATACGCGTACGGTCGACATTTACCATCAACTATGCCCTTATCGGCGATAAGCACTGATATCAATAACCCCACTCGGGCGGCACATCAGCGGGTTTTGTGCCCCAGTTTTTATTAGGGTTTGGCCCCATGGTAAACTCCAGGCTACTCCCCTGTACGATGTCGTTTTGTGTGATATAGGTTTTGCCGTATGGTTTGTTGTTCAACTTTACCGATTGAATATAAATATTATCCTTCGCAGCATTTTTAACATTAACGGTAAATGTTTTTCCATTGCCCAGATCAATTTGCGCATGGGCCAAAACAGGCGAGCCTAAAGCGTACACGCCATTGGCCGGGTTAACGGGGTAAAAACCCATCGCGCTAAAAATATACCAGGACGACATTTGTCCGCAGTCCTCGTTACCCGCATAGCCCGATGAGGAGTTGTTATAAAGTTCATTCAGGACTTTGGCGGCATAATACTGCGTCTTCCAGGGTTGTCCCGAGAAATCGTACAGGTAAGTAATGTGGTGGCTTGGCTCGTTGCCATGCGCGTATTGCCCGATAAAACCCGATGCGTTGCCGTTAACCTCGCCAGGCAGGTCTTTCAATGTAAAGAATTGGTCGAGTTTGGCATTAAACTTTTCGTTACCGCCAACCAAGCCGATTAGCCCTGGTACATTTTGCGGCACATACCAAAAGTACTGCCAGGCATTGCCCTCGGTATAAGGGTTGCCGCCGTTACCGCCATATTTTAAAGGATCAAATGGTACCATCCAGCTACCATCTGTTTTTTTAGCCTGAAAAAAGCCACTGGCCGGGTTATACAGGTTTCGGTAATATTCCGACCGTTTGATAAAATGTTCATAATCATCCATTTTATTTAGTTTTTTGGCCAATTGTGCCACGCACCAATCGTCGTACGCCATCTCTAAAGTGATGGATACCGACTGCGATTGAATATCCTCGGGTATGTACCCAAACTTTTCCCAATCGTGAAACGGTGATGCCTGGTGATCGGTAACGGATGAGCCTTTAACCGCCGCGTAGGCCTTTTCCATATCAAAGCCCGGTACGCCTTTTAGGGCAGCATCCACAACAACGGGTATGGCGTGGTTGCCTATCATGCAATAATTCTCCTCGCCCCATAATTGCCAGATGGGTAAATAGCCGTAAGTATCATATTGGCGCATCATGCTTTTTACCAGATCAGCAGTAAACTGCGGTGCAATCAGGGTGTATAAGGGATTGGCCGCGCGATAGGTATCCCATAAGGATAGGGTTGAATAATGCTTTTTATCCGGCGCGTTTTTGATAGTCATATCGGTAGCCATATAATCGCCGTTAACATCGGCTAAATTGTTTGGCTGGATAAAGGCATGGTATAACCCGGTGTAAAATATCTGCTTTTGCACATCGGTACCCTCAATTTTTATTTTGCTGATCTGTTGCTCCCATTTATCGGCAGCTTGTTTAACCACACCGTCAAAATCCCATCCCGGTACTTCGGCCTGCAGGTTTAACCTGGCATTGGCCACACTTGTAGTTGATAAGCCAACCTTAACCAAAACAGGCTCCTTAGCCTTGGTATCGAAATTTAAGACAGCCTTGATGTTTGTTCCGTTGATGACAGAAAGATCATTATATAAACGCCTGCCGCTCACCAAAACATCGCTGCTAAAGGGTTTTGAAAACTCGGCCCTGAAATAAATTTTACGCAAACTTGCCCAACCGGTGATGATACGGTAACCTTCGATGGTGTGATCGTCAACTATTCTAAGTTCGGCATCCAGTATCTTGCAAACCCAATAGGTCCGTTTTTTATCCAGCGAATGGTTCATATCTATTACAATATGCGCCTGGTTACTTTCGGGGAAAGTATAGCGGTGCAGGCCCACATGTTCGGTAGCCGTCAGTTCGGCATTGATATGGTAATCGCTCAGCATCACCTGATAATAGCCCACCTTAGCCGACTCCTGCTGATGCGAAAACGCTGAACGATAGCCGCTTCCCGCTTCGCCATCTTTACCCGGGTCAGTCTTTATAGCGCCGATGGTAGGCATTAATAACACATCAAACAGATCGGCTACACCGGTGCCGCTTAAATGGGTATGGCTAAAGCCGATGATGGATTTGTCGTTGTAATCGTACCCACAACCTGGATCGTCGGGGTTTTCGCGGGTATCGGGGCTTAGCTGCACTAAACCAAAGGGCGTTGTAGCGCCCGGAAAATTACTCCCCGAAAGGCTGTTTTTATCAACCGCGCCGGTACCGATAAAGGGGTTAACGTATTTGGTATAGTTTGTTTGTGCTTTGGAGTGATAGCCGCAAAGCAATATGCCCATTGACAGGGCCAGGAGTTGTTTCATCATGTAGGACCAGTTAAACTAACCGTAAATGTAAAACATCTAAACAAAATTTCCGTTATATATAACGAACCCCGATAAGCCATCGCTTAAAATCCCCCTGACTCACCGGAGCTTAGTTAGTCATATTAAATTAATCATTATGAAGAAGACAGGCATTTATTTAATGATAGCCGGTGCGGCTATTATTATCGTTGGACGTTTACTTTTCCAGAACCTGCATTATGTAAACGCGGTAGATTCCAACAACTTTACAGTATATATTAACGGCATCAGATCATTCCCCTGGCCCGATTTTATTGGCTTTGTAATGTTTATGTCGGGTTTGGTTACGATGATAGCACCAGAACGCGAAAAAGGCCACACGTACGTGTAAACTTTATTTGCTAAAGTAGTACTGTGGTTATGTTACCGGCTGTGCCAATGCTATTGCCACATTTAAAGCGGCTAACATAGCGGTTTGTGCTGCAGCGGCGGCGCTGATCATGGTTGTGGCGGTTGTTACCAGGTCATCAGGGATCAGTGGGTTCTTTGCTTTGGCTTTCATAATTGCGTCGCCAAGCAGGTTTGCGCTTTCCAGGCTTTTATTTAAAGCGATGGCGGCATTGTACGTTTTTTTAAATAAACCAACACTGTCGGGTAAATTTGGGGGTAATTGGGCTGCTTTGCTACTGGTGTTCAAGCTAAGCAGGTTAAGTTTTTCCATCGCGGTGGCTGTAGCCGATATGCTTTTAAATGATGTTTTATTAAGACGCGCGATCACACTTTCCTGGTCTTGAGACTGTACCATTGAGTTAATACTGCCAAGGTCACCTGCCAATTTGATCACCGTATTTGTTGCCTGGCTGATAGCTTGGGCAACCAGTGCTGCCTGGGTAGCGGTTGTTTTGGGATCAGTGACCTTATTGCCATTTTTTGCACTTAAACCGGTGATGCGGCCCGTGGCAGACAGTTTAACATTAAAATGTTGTTCAATTTTACTGAGCACATTAAGCAGTTGCGAAAGATAGGGTGATTTTGCTGGCATAGCGTAATGATAAGAATAATCGCAGAGATCCGGATAATATCCACAAAAAAAGCCCGGGCTTTCGTCCGGGCTTTCATATAGTAAAAATGTGTTTACTTATTCGGCAGCTGGCGCTTCTGTTGCTGCATCGGCAGCTGGCTCAGCTTTTTCTTTTTTAGCTTTTGGCGCTTTAGCTACCGGGGCTTCTTCGGCTGCGGCCTCAGCAACCGGCGCTTCTGCTTTAGCTGCTTTTTTAGCTTTTGGTGCCTCAGCTACCGCTTCGGCAACTGGTGCTGCCTCGGCTTTAGCTACTTTTTTAGCTTTAGGTGCTTCAACTACTGCAACAGTTTCTTCCTGCACAGGTAAAACTGATACGTACGAACGGTTATCGGCTTTCTTTTTGAAAACAACGATACCATCGGCTAAAGCAAATAAGGTATGGTCTTTACCGATACCTACGTTTAAACCCGGATTGTGCGGAGTGCCACGCTGACGAACTATGATGTTACCGGCAATAGCTGGCTGACCGCCAAATATTTTGATACCTAAACGCTTGCTATGTGACTCGCGACCGTTTCTGGAACTACCGGCCCCTTTTTT
>JACXTT010000069.1_pt1 | contig 145338 bp, 114 predicted proteins | sample 9270951 | NCBI WGS metagenome assembly JACXTT01 (sample SAMN15532306, study PRJNA645909) | rock metagenome | isolation source: weathered quartz diorite | place: Puerto Rico | collected 2017-06-21 | reverse complement strand
CGGCATATTTAGCAATGTAGCTAAGTACGTTTTTTAAAATATTCATGAACCCATTTATTCAACTGGGAATCCGTCATGATATTGTTAATGCCATCTCTGAGTTAGGGTTCGAAAACCCTACACCAATCCAGGAACAGTCAATTCCGGTTTTGTTAACAGGCAGCAACGATTTTGTCGGATTAGCCCAAACAGGGACCGGAAAAACCGCCGCCTTCGGATTGCCACTACTGGAACTACTTGATTTCGAAGAAAATCATCCGCAAGCACTCATCCTATGCCCTACCCGTGAACTGTGTTTACAGATCACCAACGACCTGAAAAATTACGCTAAAAATATGCCCAACGTACACGTTGTTGCGGTATATGGCGGCGCCAATATTTCGGACCAGTTACGCCAGATAAAACGCGGCGTGCAAATTGTAGTTGCTACGCCAGGCCGTATGCTTGATATTATTAACCGCAAGGCTATTGATTTTAGCCAGGTGCAGTTTGTAGTGTTAGACGAGGCCGACGAGATGCTCAACATGGGCTTCCAGGAAGACATTGACAGTATCTTATCAACTACCCCTGAAGACAAAAAAACATGGCTCTTCTCGGCTACCATGCCGAGCGAAGTACGCCGTATCGCCAAAAAATACATGGACAACCCTTTTGAGCTGACCATGGGCGAAAAAAATACCGGTAACGTAAACATCGAGCACGAATACTACATCGTCCGTGCACGTGATAAATACGCTGCCTTTAAACGCATTGTTGATTTTAACCCTGAGATATTTGGTATCGTATTTTGCCGTACCAAAATTGAGACGCAGGAAATTGCCGAAGCTTTAATTAAAGACGGTTACAATGCTGATGCCCTGCACGGCGACCTGAGCCAGCAACAACGCGACAAGGTAATGAAACGCTACCGCGAACGCAGTCTGCAATTGTTAATTGCTACCGACGTTGCCGCGCGTGGTATTGATGTTAACGACGTGACACACGTTATTAACTATAGTTTACCTGATGAGATCGAAAACTACACCCACCGCAGCGGCCGTACCGCACGTGCCGGTAAAACGGGTGTATCTATCGCCATCATCAACAGCAAAGAGCTTGGTAAAATACGCCAGATTGAGCGCGTTATTGGCAAAAAGTTTGTAAAAGCCGAGATACCTAACGGGTTTGATGTTTGCGAAAAACAACTGTTTGCCATTGTACACAAAGTACATAACGTAACCGTTAACGACGCGCAAATGGAGCAATACCTGCCGCGCATTATGGACGAGTTTAAAGACCTGAGCAAAGAGGACGTGATCAAACGTTTTGCAGCTATTGAGTTTAACAGCTTTTTAGATTATTACAAAAACGCTCCCGACCTGAACGCCCCGGCTGATGACCGTTTTGTACGCGATGGTGAACGTGGCGAACGCGCGCCGCGCCCTGCCGGTGGTAGATCCGAATTTACAAGGTTGTTTATCAACTTAGGTTCGGTAGACGACCTGAACCGTGGTGACCTGTTAAACTATGTTTGCAATACTGCCAAGATAAGCGGCCGTATTGTTGGTAAAATTGATGTAAAGGGTGTATTCTCGTTCTTTGAGGTACCTAACGACGAGGCCGAAAAAGTATTTGCGGGCTTTAAAGGCGCCGAATTTAACGGCCGCCCTGTACGTGTAGAGATATCGGGCGAAGGCACCAGCGAACGCCGCGAAGGCGGTAACCGCGACTTTAAACGCCGCGAAGGCGGTTACAGTGGTGGCGGCCGACGTGAAGGTGGCTACAACGGCGGTGGTAACCGCGAAGGTGGTTTTAACCGTGAGCGCCGCGAAAGCAGCAATGCCGGTGGTGGTTTCCGCGATTTTAGCGGCAAACGCCGCGAAGACCGTAACAGCGGTAACCCCGGTGGCGGTGAACGCCGCAGAAGGTTTTAAGATAGTTTTTTAGGTTTATAATACTGTGAGGAGCCTCTTCGAGAAATTGAAGGGGCTTTTTTGTGGAAAGGTCGACGATTTACAAATATGCGTGTGCACTAATTGAGAGTTTTGACACCTGAAGGACTATGAGACATCAAATGATATAGCTTACAAAAATAAATACTGATATTTAAGATATGATCTATCAGCCATTCCATATTAACAAAGACGTGTTATGCGTATTAAAAAAGCGACCTAACGGCGAACTTTTTATTACCTATGAGAAACTGACCACACCAATAGATTCTGAATTATTTCGATTGCGACGATTATTAGATAACACGCCACAGTCAGAAATACCAACACTGTATGAGTCCTTGATAACAGATCAGGTTTTGCAGGTGATTTTTCATATCACAGACTACAGCGAAGATTTACGTCTGCCCTGGCAAGATTATTCACAAGAAAAAATGCGAATATTAATGTCCAACGCTCTCTTAGACAGACGGTCAGCCATCAAAAAACGCATCCAAGCTTATCAACTACATTGTACGTATAATAGTTGTAAAGACCAAGCTGATATTTTAACTTATTCCAACTGTAGAACGGGTTTCCAAGAGTACTCTAATGAATTAGATGAAAATTTTTCAGTCAAATTCAAGACCAATTTCGGATTTGGAAATTCATCTTACTTTTATACGGTGTTACGTTATAAAGAAATAGATATAGTCCCTTTAACGCTGTGGATACAATATCGTATGGCTGGACTTTCAGAAATTGCTTTTTGTACTTATTGTTACGAACTGCAAAATGAGAATTGGTTCAGAGCCTTAGATGACATTAAAAATGCTTGTAATTGTTATCGGTCAAGTCCTGACCATTTTGTTAAAAAGTATCTTTTTGAGGAAATTAACCGTTTTATCAACGCACTTGACCATGTAAGTTACAGCAATAAATTCACTTTTATTACCTCCGGCTATCGTTTTGTACAAGAAATTAAAACCGAAATCCTCAACGGTGATGAATTGCTTGATTTCCGTGGAAAAAAGATTTCTGGTGCTCTATCGTTCGTCGAGTACATTCGGAGTTTCGAACATTTGGGAAATGTGAAAGCTGCCATTGATAAGATTGAGACACTTAACCGTCGGCTTATGCCTGCGCTTGAACACGCTATCGAAAGGTTAATTTCTGATTTAGCTACAAAAGAAACAAAACTGATTGATGTTGAGAGGCAGTATAAAGAAATGAATCGGGAGTTTTTGCAATGGCACGGCAAAAAGGAAGAATTTAGCAAACAATGCGATTTGGAAGAAATTCACCTGCGTTCCGAGCAAGAAAAACGCTTTTTATCATTACATCCGGAATACGTAGTATTTGAGAAGAAGTATAATATCGCCGATGAGCTTTATCACAACATTATTCATGAAATTAATAACATTAAATGGTATCTCTCTAATTTTGAAGATTACATTGCGGCGATCAGACAATATTTTGCACCATAGTTAAACGGTGTGCATTTCTTTTAAATTTCGCACTGTATTTTGGGATATTATTTAGTGTGTGATACGTTTCTTACCTCGCAAGGCTGCCGTATCGTTAAAACATTAACGGAGACCTGCTTGTATGCCGTAAGCGAACTATTAGGATTTGGTTGGGAGTAATTTGATATGAGACACGATAATGGTGCTTTTCAAAAGCCCTCCATGACCCATCGTTATCTTGTTTAAATTTATCTAAAGGATGTTTTTCGGGATTATCGACTAAATCGACTGTTATATCAATGATATCATTCAATACCTTTTCTGCACTTTGCAGCGAATCCATTGAAATGTAAAAGTAAGCTTTCTGCAATTCGGCTTTAGCCCTTTTGCTCCAAACTGTTACCACTTACGCGCTTCTATCTTTAAATCTTCGGCAGTTATAAAATCACCGCGCTTAATCTCAGCCGCGCCAAGTGCAAGGTCTTCGTTATACTCTGCTAAAGTCTGAGGTTTTTCTGTTGCCTGAAAGCCGATTCCCATTAATTTTAAGGTATGTAGCAACCACTCCTTTTTATCGGGGTCTTTAATTTTATCAAAATCTATTATCAGTTCCATAGCAACAAATTTTAATCGTTCTACACAAAGCTATTTAAAATATTGCAAACTTTATTGAACGGAGAACAATCTACCGCTCAAACTCCATCAAACTCGAACCGGGGTGCATCAGTTTAAGCTGGTGCCCATCTAATTTTACGATCAGCAAATGTGCAGCAATAATTTTGTTTAAGGGCTTCCACATGTTGATATAATAGCTACTTTTATCGCCAATCAATTATATATTCTCAATTATGCAACGCAAAAGGTTTCTCTATGTTTTTTTGGTTTGTGCTGTTTTTTTAAACGGGGTTTTTACACCGGCCCTTAAAGCGCAAAATGTGTGGACCACGACAGAACAGCCTACACAGGCTATGGAAAGCATACGAAAATTAATAAATGCGCCTGTATTTAACGACAGAAAGTTTTTGATCACCGATTTTGGTGCCAAAGGCGATGGCACAACCAAAAATACCGAGGCTTTTAAAAAAGCCATAGCTGCCTGCAACGCGGCAGGCGGCGGCCATGTGATCGTGCCTGCAGGCAATTTTTTAACTGGTGCCATTTATTTGAAAAGTAATGTGGACCTGCATTTGCTGGATAATGCAGTGATCAGCTTTAGCTATGATACACACGATTACCCGATGGTATTAACGCGATGGGAAGGTTCGGACTGTATGAACTATTCGCCGCAGATATATGCTTATAAAGAGCAAAACATAGCAGTTACTGGTACGGGAACGCTTAATGGCGGCGGAAGCGATGAACACTGGTGGAGCTGGAAAGGCACCACCCGTTTTGGCTGGCACGAAGGGCTGCCCAACCAATTGAAAGCACGGGAAATGCTGCATGTAATGACCCACCAGGGCACTGACCCGCGCAAAAGGATATTTGGCGAAGGTTATTACCTGCGCCCGTATATGTTTGCTCCGTATCAATGCCAGAACATTGTTATTTCGGGCGTGCGTATGATCAACTCGCCTATGTGGTTTATTAGTCCGGTAATGTGCGATAATGTTACTGTTGAGGGTGTGAACATTAAAGCCGAAGGCCCCAATACCGATGGCTGCGACCCTGACGCCTGCAAAAATGTACTCATCAAAAATTGCATTTTTGACACTGGTGATGACTGCATCGCCCTTAAATCAGGCCGTGATGAAGATGGACGCAACAACGGAAGGCCGGCAGAAAATCATATCATTGAAGGCTGCCAGATGCGTAACGGGCACGGCGGTATAACTATTGGCAGCGAGATAGCCGGTGGCGCAAAAAACATCTTCGCTATTAATTGCACCTTAAGCAGTCCTAACCTCAACCTGGTCCTCCGGTTTAAAACCAGCTCGCTGCGTGGCGGTACCATCGAAAATATATTTTTTAAAGACATTAAAGCCGGAACTTATAATGATAGTGCGCTGGGTTTTGATATGTTTTACGAAGAACCCGGCAATTACATGCCCACCATACGCAACATATGGGTAGAGAACCTGAGCGTTGCCAAGGGCGGCAAAAATGGTATTGTTGTACACGCTTATAAGGAGTCGCCGGTGCAAAACCTGCAATTGATCAACTGTACAATTGATGGCGTAACAAACCCATTAAAAATAGATAACGTAAAAGGTTTTAAGCTGCGAAATGTGAAGATAAACGGCAAAGATGTATCGTGGCCGGATGCAGGTGGCAAATAGTCCGTCAAAAGATCAGCTTGAACAATTAGTCTTGATTTTTACCGCTCAAACTCCATCAAACTCGAATCCGGGTACATCAGTTTAAGCTGATGATCATCAAGCGTAAGCACAACGAATTTGCTGTAGGGCTGGTTGCCCTGGAAGGAAGTATAAATGGTATCGCCTTTTACAAAGTAGTCTTCGGGTACGGGCGAGTCGCTGTTCATGGTGAATTGCTTGGTGGTTATTTTTAAAACAGTTTGGCCGTCCTTTGATTTCCACTCGCCTTTTAGCTTACCGTCTTTAGCCGACTTGCCCGAGCAGGAAGCCAATACCAATATCACGGCTACCGCGATATGGATAAATATGAGCGCTAAAGTTTTCATTGTGTTAAAGCATTTATTATATAAACCCGGGGTTTAAGCCGGGTTTATATTTTTGACTGTATGTTAGCTGCTTGGTTTATCGTGTATCTTAGATTTTGAGATATAAACTTTTGCGCCTTTGCTGTTTACGTAATAATAGTGGTCGTTTTTGTTGATGTAAACAGTTTCGCCGCCTGGGCCGGCCTTGCCTTCGTAAATTTTATCAACCACTGCCGACTCTGCTTTTACGGCAACTTTAGCAGTTTTGTTCGCGGCCTTTTTAACGCCCCTTTTAACCTTTGTGGTTACTTTGGTAGTATCGGGTGCAACTGCATGGGCGGTTGCCTGTAAAACGATTAATGATGCGCCTAAAATAAGGGCGCCTTTCCATATACTTTTCATGTTGATCAATTTTTTGTTTTAATAACTGGTGTTACTAACTCAAATAATCGGCCAAATGGTGCATTTCGAGTACTGGGGGGCGTTTTTTGTATAAAATAGCGTATACGGCATCGCAAATGGGCATAAACACTTTGTATTGTTTATTTACCTGGTGTAGGCAATTTACTGCATAATAGCCCTCGGCAACCATGTTCATTTCCAGTTGTGCCGATTTAACGGTATAGCCTTTGCCTATCATGTTACCAAAAGTACGGTTGCGGCTAAACTGCGAATAGGCAGTTACGAGCAAGTCGCCGAGGTAGGCCGATTCGTTAATGTCGCGGTCGATGGGGTGAACAGCATCTACGAAGTGTTTGATCTCGCGGATGGCGTTTGATATGAGTACCGACTGAAAATTATCGCCATAGCCAACCCCGTGGCAAATGCCGCTGGCAATGGCGTAAACATTTTTAAGAACGGCGGCGTATTCGGTACCGTAAATATCGTCGGATACGTTGGTTTTAATGTAGCGGGTTTGTATCATACCGGCAAAACAGGCAGCCAGTTCATTATCGCGCGAAGCAATGGTGAGGTACGATAGTTTTTCGAGCGCAACTTCTTCGGCGTGGCAGGGACCGCTCAGCACCACAATGTTTTCGAAGGGGACGTTATAATGCTGGTTTAAAAACTCGCCGATGATCTGGTTCTCATCGGGCACAATACCTTTGATGGCCGAGATGATCTTTTTGCCTTCCAGGTCGGCCGGGCTGATGTCGCGTAAAGCATCTTTTAAAAACGCGGCGGGAACGTTTAACAGCACCATATCGGCAGCAGTTATCTGCGACCTAAGATCGGTGGAGATATTTTGGGCGGGTACCTTGATCTCGACAGAGCTCAGGTAGTTTGGGTTGTGTTTGTACTGTTGCAGGTATTCAACGGCCTCGGCATTGCGCATCCACCAATAAATTTCTTTTTCAACCGGGTTGTCGCTCAGCATTTTAATATTCGCTGTGGCCCAACTGCCGCCCCCCACTACCGCTATCTTTTTTTTGCCCTGAATATCCATGAAATAAAAATGTCCTGCCAAAGAGAATTGGTTAGCTCTCCGGCAGGACAAATTAAATAATTATTATGCAGATATTACCTATTTCTTGGTATCGTCTGCCGAAAACAGTTTCGATTTATCAACTTTTTCTACTTCCATCTTATCATTCAGCGTTTTGGAGATGGCCGAATATGGGCCCGAAACCACTTCTTCGTCGCCTTTTAAACCTGATAGTATCTGGATATAAGTATCGTTCTGGATGCCTGTAGTTACCAATACCTGTTTAACCGTACCGTTTTTGTAAACAAAAACATACTCTTTAACCACATCGCTGGTTTTGGTTTTGGCTTTGTTATCGTCGCCCTGTTTCGGCGCTTTCATCGGGTCGTCGGTCTTTTTGTCTTCGCGGGTGGTTACCGACTGGATAGGCACCGACAAGGCCATGGTATGGTTGGTCTGGATATCAACCGTTGCGGATAGTCCTGGTTTAAATGGCGAGGGGTTTTTTGCGTCCTTGCTCATCAAACGGGCGTACGATTCGGGCAGCAAACGTATTTTAACCGTAAAGTTGGTTACCTGGTCGGCATTGGTACCTACTACGTTGGCCGAGCTGCCTATTTCGCGCACCAGGCCGGTAAACTTTTTACCTAAAAAAGCGTCAACTTCGACAGATGTAGAATCGCCGATGTTAACGCGGTTAATATCGTTCTCGTTCACGTCAACGTTTACGTCAAGGTTGCTCAGGTCGCTGATGGTCATGATCTCGGTACCTACGTTTTGCACGGTACCTAAAACGCGCTCGCCTTTTTCTACCGATAGTTTGGATACCACGCCATCAACCGGCGAATAAATATCTGTTTTAGCTAAATTATCCGAAGCTTCTTTTACCGATGCCGACGATTGGGCCAGGCCATAGTTTGAGCCAACCACATTTTGGTGCGCTGCCTCTAAAGCTGCCTTGCTCGATTGATAATCAGCTACAGCGGCATCAAACTCGGCTGCCGAAAGTACTTTTTTGTCGTACAGCTCTTTATTCCGTTTGTATTTAGCCTCCGAGTTAGCAAAGTTGGCTTTGGCCTGCTCGTACATCTGGCTGGCATTGCCCACGCTGGCTTTTTGGGTATTGTATGACGCTACTGCCCTATCGTATCCCGATTTCAAAATATCAGGGCGCACACGGCAAAGCAACTGGCCTTTTTTAACCACGTCGCCTTCTTTGATAGGCAGGTCAACGATCTCGCCCGATACTTCGGAACTGATCTTAACCTCGATGGTTGGTTTGATCTTGCCGCTTGCCGATACCGTTTCCACAATATTACGGGTGGCAGCTTTTTCGGTAGCTACCTGGGTTTTTTGCGGTTTGCCGATGATACCTGCCGATTTGAGCACAATAAGCAGTACAACAAGTACACCAAGTGCGATCAGAATATATTTAGTAGTTTTTCCCATGATGATTTTATTTCGAATTTCGGATTTGCGATGTCGGATTTATGATTGTCTTATTTAAAGCGTAATAGGGTTACCTAAGTAATAGTCGATTATTTTGCTGCGGAAGATGAGTTCGTACCGGGCTTCGATCATGTTGAACTCGGCAGTATTCAGGTTGATCTGCGCGGTGTTAAAATCGAGCGAGTTAACCAAACCTACCGTATACCGTTGCTGGGTTACGTTAAAGGCATCCTTGTTTGACTGGTAGGTTTGCTGTGTCGACGCGTATTTTTTATCAGCTGCACGCAGGTCGAGCACTGCCTGAGCGATGGTTTTGTTCAAATTGTTTTTGGCCAACTGGGCGGTAATACCGGCTATCTCGTAGTTAAGCTTGGCTTTGCGTACGCTGGTACGGGTTGACCACCTGCCGAAGATGGGTATGTTTAATGATACCCCTACCGATTGGTTAAAGTTATCGCCAAACTGGTTGGTGAAGGGGTACGGACTAACGGTTTGTTTGTATTGCGGTGTTATTACCGGCGTATTGCTGCCGCTTACCACGCCTATCTGGTCGAACCCGCCGGTCGGGAATATACTCGAAATTTTACGTGCATTAGAGTAATTTGAGCCTATAGAGCCAAACAAAGCCAGGCTTGGGTAATAATTACTTTTGCTGATCTCGATATTTTGCGCCGAGGCCTGTTTTTGTATCTCGGCCAAATGTACATCGGGGTTTATATTTACCGCGGTGTTAAATACTGCCTGGGCATCGTACACGGTTTTAACATCGGTTAATTTGCTGATATCAGGCCGTTCAATGGTGATGGGGGTTGCAGGGTCCATTTCCATAAACTGTTTGAGCGATAGCACGGCTATATCCAGGTTATTTTGGGCGGTAGTGGCGTTCAGTTCGTTTGTTGAAACGGTTGCTTTGGCTTGCGACAGATCGGCCAGGGTGTTGTTACCTACATCAAAGTTTTTTTGGACTTTATCCAACGTTTGTTTGGAGATATCAACCTGTTGCAGGGCAGCTTTTAACAGGTCCTGATTTGACAGTATCGACAAGTAGGTGGTAATGACGTTGAGTGTAAGGTCGTTCTTTATTTTGGCGGTGTTGCTTTTATCTACATCCAGCAACAGCTTGTTCTCTAATATTTCGTTTTTTAACAACCCACCCTGAAACAGCAATACCTGTGAGGTTACGGACCCGCTCAACCCGAATATACTTTGCGTAACAAACTGGTTGGTTGATGGGTCGACACTACGGCCAAAGTTTAACGATGCCTGCGGGTTAGCCGTTAGGTTTGGCAGGCGGTTATATTTGCTTTGGTTTAAATTTTCGGCATCAATAGCCTCGGTAAAGTGGGCCTGTTTGATTTGCAGGTTACGTTCCAGCGTAAGCTCAACGGCTTTTTGTAAGCCTATAACTTGCTGGGCGCTGGCCGTAAATGTTATCCCCGCAAGGGTGATCAGGCAAATAACAAACTTAAACTGTGGTATACTTGTTCTCATTATTTGTTTTTAAACGGCGTGCAATTGCGGGCCGGTAATTTATTATTTAAGTATGTAAATACAATTTACTTTATTTGCGGGGTTATGTACCTGGTTAAAACACCATTACTGCTTAAAAAGCTGTACCCCGGCCTCACCTGGAACCTTAACCGGGCTGAGCGTTGCATTTATCTGACCTTTGACGACGGGCCTATACCTATTGTTACACCATTCGTATTAAAAACTTTAGAACAGTACCATGCCAAAGCCACTTTTTTTTGCATTGGCGATAACGTACAAAAACACCCCGACGTTTTTGAACAGGTTAAAGCTGCCGGGCACACCATAGGCAACCATACCTTTAACCACCTGCGGGGCTGGACAACGCCAACGGATATATACGCCGATAACTTTAAAAAGTGCGACGACCAGCTCCATACCCCCTACTTTCGCCCGCCATACGGGCGGATAAAAAAAGCCCAGATCAATGCGTTAAATATACTAAAACCTGAGCTTAAAATTGTAATGTGGGATGTTTTAAGCGGCGACTTTGATCAAAAACTTGAACCCGAAAAATGCCTGCGCGGGGTTATCAAACATACCTGCAACGGCTCGATCGTTGTTTTTCACGATAGTTTGAAAGCCTTCCCGAGGCTGGAATATGTTTTGCCTTTGGCGCTGGAGTATTGGAGCAAGCAGGGGTATGCGTTTAAGGGGTTGTGAAGAAGCCGGTAGTCCTGCGTCAAGAGTGATTAATTATTTGCCCGATTTTGTATATTTGGGTACTACCTGAACCCTATGAAAAAAATACTTTGGCTGTCGTTGTTGATCTGTCGGCTGGGTTATGCGCAGAGTAATAATCCACAAATTGATGCCCTTGTAAAAAAGGCCGCCGCGTACCAGCAGCAGGGCGATAATGCCAGTGCGGTCAACACCTACCTCGAGGTGTGCGGCCTCGACCCCAAAAACTATTTGGCAACCGCCGCCTTAAGCAACATTTTTGCAAAAATGAAGGATTATCGTACCGACATAATTTGGGCACAAAAAACAATCGCCATTAATCCAAATTACGCGCCTGCTTACGTCAATTTAGCCGATGCTTACCTGGGCCAGAAGGATTACGAAAAAGCAACTTTTAATTATCAGCAGGCTGCAAAACTGGACCCTAAGGACCCAAACCCTGTATATAGCCTGGGCGTGATACAGCAAATCCTCGGTAACCCTAAACAAGCCATTGCTTACTATGAGCAGTCGCAAGTTATCGACCCCGACAATCTTGACGTCTTGTATAACATGGCCCTTTGTTATGACAAGCTCAAAGACTTTAACCGGGCTTATGAATGTATCGACCATTACAGGTTGGCGAACGACAACAGCGAGGTAATGGCTTTGTGGAAGCATATTAAACAAGAGGTAAGCGAACAACCTTTTGCTTACCCTGCTCTCCCGGCAACCGGTAAAAACACCGATGCTTTTGTTGCCGGCGGCTGGACTATCAAAGGTAAAGCCATTGGCGATCTGAACGGGGATAAGGTGGCCGATGTAGCCATGATTTTGGAATATAAAGACATTGTAAGCGAAGTGAGGCGTAAAGATGATACATCGCAAGCACACCCGCGGATATTGGTGGTGCTTTTTAAAGAAGGCGAGCATTATAAACTCGCCGCGCAGCAAAACACCTTTATTTTGCGCGAACGCGAAGGCACCGGCATGGGTGAAGACCCTTACGATGAACCGGTGATCAGCAAAGGGGTTTTGACCATCAATTTTCAATTGTTACGATCGCACCTGAATTACGACTTTCGTTACCGGGATAATAATTTTTATTTGATCAGCGCCACCGACGTCGGCGTTAGCGCCAACATTATGTATGAGTGGGACTTTAATTTTTTGACCAAACAAATTGTTCATACCTGGGGCGAATCGACTGATGAAAACGACCATACCGCCCGTAAAAAAACCGCACGAAAGGTGATACCGCCACAAGCCCTTAAAAAGCTGAGCGAGTTACAAAAACCATACGATTGGGAAGTGATGAAGGGTGTGGTTATTTAGTCCTTCTTTATTATTTGCCCGCATCCATTTCCCGCTGTGCGCTGTTCATTTTTTGCCGCGCAGCGGTATCACCGGGGTGTTGAATGACGTATTTTAACGCGTCGCGATAAGCGGGGTGGTTGCGGTATTTGATATCCAATATACCGTAAGCGGGCAATGACAACAGGATAAAGCAGCATCCGGCGTAAACGGCTATGCGCTTAACCAGCGAGGGGTTAAAGTAACCTGTTTTAACATAATTGTTTAGGACCCACAACGCCCCTGCCACCAAAACAGCTATGGCCAGGTACAAAAACGAATTGGCACTGGGCCAGGTTTGCAGTTTAAATAGCAGTGCCACGCAAGGCATCGCGAAAAGCAGGTGAAAAAAAGGCACAATGCGCCCGGCTGGTCCTGCTTCTTTCAATTCGGCAACTGCGTCTTTGGCAGGTTTGTTTAATGTGCCAAAAATATTGGTGCCGCCAATAGCATAAAGCATGGCCAGCGTACCCAGGCCCATAACATAAAATATGCTTAATGCAGGCAATATGGTCATAGCCAATGCAAAGGCAGCCAGTGTTATCGCGGCAACTGCCAGCTCGATTTTTTTGATGGTCATTTAAATACAGGTTTAGATAGCCCGAATATAGGCAAAGTTTGAAAATGGTATAAGGACACACTCACCATAAAACGCGGCAAATTATTATTAACTTTAAAACTGTGACGAACAAACACCATGAGCTGGACCTGCCCCAAATGCGAGCGTGAGCTACCTAAGCCCGAACAACGGCATTATTGCGAGCGGGTTAGTCTGGACAGTTTGTTTGCCGGCCGTCCGCCCGAACTGGTGCTGGTGTTTGATAAGATACTGGCCGAAGTGGCCGATTGGGCCGACGTGCTTGTTGGCACCACGCCAAACTGCATTGTATTTACCCGGCGACTTACCTTTTTGGTGATCCGCCCCATGAAGAAGGAGCTGGATATTAAATTTTATTCGACAGCTGCGCACCCCGAAAAACCCATATTTAAAAGTGAGGCCTGGGGTAAAAAATTTGCAAACCATGTGCGCATTGCACGGTTGGATGATTTGCGGCCGGGGTTGTTTGCTTATATCCGGGAGTCGTATGAGTTATTATAGTTTGGGCAAAGCACACATGTCATGGAGTATTTGAAAGACCACAACCCAACCAAAAGCCCGAATATTAACATCATGTTTAAATTTAAGTTATCCTGCATACTTAAATTCGACATTTAAATAACCAGGACCTTTCATTAAATACTACACTCTGTTATGAAAATATCAATGTTCACCATACTGGCCGTAGCTATTACGATAAGTATAGCCAACACCGCCAACGGCCAAACAAAAGTTTATACCGTGGCCGACGCGCACTCGCATAACGATTATAAAAACAGCATCCCGTTTTTCAGGGCGTACAACAATGGTTTCGGCTCCATCGAGGCCGACGTGTACGCGGTTAACGGCAGGCTAATGGTTGCGCACTCAAAAAAGGAGATCAGCGACGACCGGTCGCTCCAAAACATGTACATCGCACCGCTTGCCGAAAAATTAGCGCATGACCCACAACGCAAGCTTCGTTTGCTGATCGAAATTAAAGAAGATTACAAAGTGACCTTGCCCCTGGTTGAGGAAGAACTCAAACCGCTTGCCCCTTATATTTCGCACCCGGGGCAGCCGGGCCGTTTGAGTATCGTGATGACCGGCGCCGTGCCACCGGCCGCCGAAATGATTAACTACCCGGATTGGATAAACTTTGATGTAAACCATTTAAATGGTTTTACAGCCGAGCAATGGCAAAAGATAGGGTTGGTGAGTTACCCGCTTAGCAGGTATGTCCGCTGGGATGGCAAGACGGCTTTGACTGACCAGGCGATGGAAAAAATAAAGGCCGGTATTGACAGTGTACACCAGGCGGGTAAGATGATCCGGTTTTGGGAAAGCCCGGATACGCAAAACAGCTGGCTTACGCTGATGCGCCTGGGCGTTGATGTGATAGGGACGGATGATATTGATGGCTTGGCGGAGTTTTTAAATAAGAGGGGCGCGGGAAATAAGTGAAACTTTAATCAAAGGACACACGCCGCAGGCGTGCGCCAGCGGGGGGGGGGATAACATCGACCATAAGCTGGCGTAATTTCGCTGAGATTCGAATCCTGAACCCAGCTTACTAAGCGCAATTCCCCTTGCAAATCCCACCAATTTTACGTATATTGCAAGGTTAGGCGCGATGCCTAATTAGAGGAAAAGATATTAACATGAACGCAAAATCTCTTACAATTTCCCCCTCTTTTTAATGATTGAGGGATTAATTGCCTAAATGATTGAATAGATCAAGGTGAGGGATGCTGAAACAATCCCGATAGTTATCAGAACACCGTTAGCCTGTCTTTTAAAAATTAGGAAACATCGGTTACCGATGCCGTACCGATGTCATACCGATGTGTTTTTTGAGGGTAAAAAAGGTTAAAAGTGCGATTGGATCGATCTGAGGGGGATAAGGTAGAAAAAGTTGAAAAAAATACCGAAGAATACCGATGTCCTAATTGAGCCGAAAGCGCGAAGCTGAAAGCTTGAAGTAAAGAACCCCTATGTGCAGAGATTGTCCTGAGGGATGCTGAAACACGTTCAGCATGACTTTCTTTTTAGATACCGAAGAATACCGATGTTTTTTCAGCGACAGCGCGGGTAACAGTAACTCAATAACTTTCAAACATTCCAACCTTTCAACTTTCCAACAAAAAACATAGCTTTACATTTATGAAAAAGTTTACCCTTGCCGTTGCAGCCTTATTTAGTTTGATCACCGGCGCGTATGCGCAAAAAATATACGTTAGCTTTCCGGATAGTTTAATGAAGCAGCCGTTTACCGGCAATGTATTGTTATATCTGTCGAAAGATGACAGGGAGCCTAAAGACGGCGCGGTGGGCTTGTCGCTTTGCTCGTATTACAGGGTGTATGTAAAAGATGTTAAACCCGGTGCTTCGGTACTGTTTAATGATGTGGCGTTCTCGTTCCCGGCCACGCTTACCAGTATTGAGCGCGGCACTTATTACATACAGGCCGTTTTTGACCGTAACCTTGGCGGTCGGGCTATTAGCGGGAGCCCGGGTAATTTGTATAGCGTTTCTAAAAAAATAAAACTCACCAAAAACCATTACGAGGTTTTTACGCTCCAGGCCACCAAAAAAATACCGGAACCAGGGTTTACCAATACCCAATATGTTAAAGTACTTAAAGCGCCCTCGGCTTTGCTGAGCGCGTTTCACCACAAGGCAGTTACGGTTGACGCGGCCATAATTTTGCCTAAACAATATTATACCGAGCCGCAGCGTAAATTCCCGGTTAAGTATGAGGTGTCGGGCTATGGCGGCGATTATCACCGCTACTCGGGGTCGACCAACCCGTCAACACCTATTGATACCACGGCCTGTATTATGGTTTACCTGGATGGAGGTTGTCCGCTGGGCCACAGCGTATATGCCAACAGTGATAACAACGGCCCCTGGGGCGACGCGCTGACGCAGGAGTTTATCCCGCAGTTTGAGAAGATCTACCGCACCAATGGTGCCCGGCTTTTACACGGGCACAGCAGCGGTGGCTGGACGGTTTTATGGTTGCAAACGCATTACCCAAAAGTGTTCGACGGATGCTGGTCGAGCTCGCCCGACCCGGTTGATTTTCGTAATTTTCAGCGGATAGACCTGTATGCAGCGCACCAAAACATGTTTTACGGTAAAGACAGCAGCCTTAACCTAACCGGCACAGTGGCAGGCTTTTTCCCCTGGTTCAATATGCGCAGTGTTTACGGTGCCGAGCATGTGGTGTACCGCGGCGAGCAGATGCACTCGTTTGACGCCGTGTTTAGCAAAAAAGGCAGCAATGGCGAACCTTTGCGCATTTGCGACTACCGCACCGGCCAGGTTGACCCGGCTGTGTTTGAACACTGGAAAAACTACGATATATCGTTATACCTGCGTACCAACTGGGACCAGATCAAAGGCGACCTGGATGGTAAGGTGAGGGTAACCGTTGGCAACAGCGATAACTTTTTACTGAACTACGCGGTGAGGATGCTGGATGGGGAAATGAAGAAACTCAATTCGGCTTTTGTGTTTGCCTATTACCCCGGCGACCACTTTACGGTATCGACGCCTGAGTTTAACAAGGACGGTAATTTGTTTTTGGAGACGAAGTACCAGCAGTGGTTGGCTAAGGCTGGTCATTAGTCATTGGGTCGGAAGCGAGAAGCAGGAAGCAAGACAAAAATAAAAGTGAAAAATACCCATATTTACCCAAGGGTTTTTTTATGAATGGACACCCAAGATGACGTGAAAAGCCGCTCTGTATGATGAGGTGCCGAAACGAGTTCGTCATGACCTTTCTTATTTGTTGATATGAAACATACATCTTCCATCGTACCTTTCACATCTTACCTAAACAACTCACCATTCACCCAATCAACCATTCACTTATTTATATCATTTCTAAATAAAACTTCTTAAGCACATCCCTATCATTTAATTTTAATTTTTGTAAATTCGCCCAAACATAAAAAAGCGGCCCCAAAACCGTCTTTTTTCTATTCTTTTCACTGTAAAAATCAATAAAATGGCTTTTGATTTAGATATGATCAAACAGGTTTACAGCCGCTTAGGCAGCCGTGTTGAGGCAGCCCGCAAAGCTACCGGTAAACCACTCACCCTGACCGAGAAAATTTTATACACCCACCTTACCGAGGGCGCTGCCCAACATACCTACACGCGTGGTGTTGATTATGTTGACTTTGCACCCGACCGTGTAGCCATGCAGGATGCTACCGCGCAAATGGCGTTGTTACAGTTTATGCAAGCTGGCCGCCCCAAAGTTGCCGTACCGTCAACCGTGCATTGCGACCACCTGATACAGGCTAAAATTGGTGCGGATACTGATCTATCGACAGCAAAAGACCAAAATAAAGAAGTTTACGATTTCCTGGCCTCGGTGTCGGATAAATACGGCATCGGTTTCTGGAAACCGGGTGCAGGTATCATTCACCAGGTTGTTTTAGAAAACTACGCTTTCCCCGGCGGTATGATGATCGGTACCGACTCGCATACCCCTAACGCGGGTGGCTTGGGCATGGTTGCTATTGGTGTTGGCGGTGCCGATGCCTGCGACGTAATGGCCGGCCTGCCATGGGAGCTAAAATTCCCGAAACTGATTGGTGTAAAACTGACCGGCAAAATGAGCGGTTGGACATCAGCCAAAGATGTTATCCTGAAAGTTGCAGGTATCCTGACCGTAAAAGGCGGTACCGGCGCTATTGTTGAATATTTTGGCGATGGCGCGCAATCGTTGTCAGCCACAGGTAAAGGTACCATTTGCAATATGGGTGCCGAGATCGGTGCTACTACATCGATATTTGGTTATGATACCAAATCGGAAGCTTACCTGCGCGGTACCGAGCGTGCCGAAATTGCCGACCTGGCCAACGCTGTTAAAGAACACTTAACCGGCGACGCTGAGGTTTACGCAAACCCCGAACTGTATTTTGACCAGGTTATTGAAATTGACCTGGATACTTTGGAGCCGCATGTAAACGGTCCGTTCACACCAGATCTGGCTTGGCCTATCTCTAAATTCGCGCAAGCGGTTAAAGAGAACGGCTGGCCTACTAAATTAGAGGTTGGCTTGATAGGCTCGTGCACCAACTCCTCATACGAGGATATTACCCGCGCGGCATCTATCGCCCACCAGGCGGTAACCAAAAACCTGAAGACAGCGGCTGAATTCACCATCACTCCGGGTTCGGAACTGGTGCGTTACACAGTTGAGCGTGATGGTTACTTAGGTACTTTCGAGGGTATGGGTGGTGTGGTTTTGGCTAACGCCTGCGGACCATGTATCGGCCAGTGGGCACGTCATACCGACGATCCTACACGCAAAAACTCGATCATCACTTCGTTTAACCGTAACTTTGCCAAACGCCAGGATGGTAACCCAAATACACACGCGTTTGTTGCCTCTCCGGAGATAGTGACCGCGTTTGTTATTGCCGGTGACCTGACCTTCAACCCGTTGACCGATAGCATGACCAACGAAAAAGGCGAGCAGGTTAAATTTGACGAGCCAATGGGTATTGAACTTCCTGTTAAAGGTTTCGCGGTTGAGGATGCCGGCTACCAGGCCCCTGCTTTGGACGGCAGCAAGGTTGAGGTAAAGGTTGACCCGAAATCATCACGTTTGCAATTGCTTGACCCCTTTACCGCCTGGGAAGGTACCGACATTAAAGGCTTAAAACTGCTGATCAAGGCTAAAGGTAAATGTACTACCGACCATATTTCGATGGCGGGCCCATGGTTGAAGTTCCGCGGTCACCTGGATAACATATCGAACAACATGCTGATAGGCGCTATCAACTATTTTAATGATAAAGCCGATACCGTTAAAAACGAACTGACCGGCGAGTACGGCCCTGTACCGGCCACCCAGCGCGATTACAAAGCCGCAGGCATAGGCTCGATCGTTGTTGGCGACGAGAACTACGGCGAAGGCTCATCGCGTGAGCACGCCGCTATGGAACCACGTCACTTAGGTGTACGTGCCATACTGGTAAAATCGTTCGCACGTATCCACGAAACCAACCTTAAAAAACAAGGTATGCTGGGCTTAACCTTTGCAAACCCTGAGGACTATAACAAGATATTGGAAGATGATACTTTTGATATTGTTGGCCTGACCGATTTTACCCCTGGTAAACCCTTACAGGTGGTTATTCACCACAAAGGCGGCTTAACCGACACCATCACCGTGAACCACACTTACAATGCGCAGCAAATTGAGTGGTTTAAGGCTGGCGGTGCGTTAAATATTATACGTGCGCAGATGGCAAAATAAGCTTGAAGCCGGAAGCATAAAGACGGAAGCTAAAAAAGCTCCCTGATAATAAATATCAGGGAGCTTTTATTTTGACAAAAATTTGGATATATGAAAACAAATTGCTAATTTTATTAGTAAAATAAATCTAAACCGTAAAGTACAATGCAAACGCTATCACCAAACATTTTTGTTCATAACATGAACGAGACTATCGAATTTTATAAGATACTGGGCTTTAATGTAACGATGAGTGTGCCCGAGGACGGACCTGATTACGTATGGGTAATGATGAACAACGGCAGCGTAACCATCATGTTTCAAACTTTTGACAGCCTCGCCGACGACCTGCCCGAGATAAACCGTACGGATGGCGGTTCGTTGCTGCTGTATATCAACCTTAAAAACATTCCCGATTTTTACCAGCACCTTGAAGATAAAGTAACCATATTGAAAGGCCTGGAAAAAACCTTTTACGGCGCTACCGAGTTTTCGATAAAAGATAACAATGGTTATGTGCTAACCTTTGCCGAGCAGGTTTAATTACTGTCCTTTGGTTTTCCAGTACATATAGGCAATGGTTACTACCACCATAACGATCAATACGATCAGGCCTGTTTTACGGCGGCGTTTATCCTGCCACAATATCCAGGCTAAAAAAGCCACCATGGGTATTACAAAGATCGACCAGAAAATTAGCGAAGGAGCGCTCATAATTGTTAACTTACACCGGCAAAGATACAATGAATGAGTTAGAAAGCTATATCCATCATTATTTTAGTATCAGTAACGACGACTGCAAAAACATCGCGGGTTTATTTACTGAGGAAAGTTTAACTAAAGGCGACTTTTATTTAAAAAGTAACCGCTACTGCAACAAAATGAGCTTTATACAACAGGGCTTGTTGCGCATTTATGTTACTATGCCCCATGGCGAGGTAACGCAATGGATAAGTACCCCCGGTTATTTTATTACCGATCTGGCTGCCTTCCTCTTCCGCAGCCCGGCAAGGTGGAACATCCAGGCTTTAACCGATACGACCCTGTACACCATCGATCACGAAGCTTATGTCAGCATCGGTAAACTCGTACCCAAATGGCACGAGCTGGAAAAGCTGTTTATCGGTAAATGCTTTGTTATGCTCGAGAATAGGGTATTTGATCATCTTTCGCTAACCGCTGAAGAGCGTTACGACCGTTTCTTCGAACAAAACCGCGAGCTGTTTAACCAGGTACCGCTGCAATACCTGGCATCCATGCTGGGTATGACACCCGAAACCTTTAGCCGCATACGCCGCAAAAAGCTTTCTTGATTTTTGTCAAGTGCAAATGCCTGTTTTGCCCTTCATCTTTGACTTATAAAATCAAGTCAAAAACAATCGTTATGAAAAACACCATCAAAATTGAAGAAGTCGCTTTAACCATCTTAGGCATTTACTTTTTATCGATCTATAATCTTGGCATCCCGGTTTGGATCTGGATACCATTGTTCTTAAGTCCCGACATTTCTATGTTAGGCTATTTGGTCAACACCCGTATAGGTGCGTTTACCTACAACCTGTTCCACCATCGTGCTGTGGCAATTGTTTTGGCTTTCGCCGGATATGGGTTACATATTCCGGTGCTGCTAACCATCGGAATATTATTATTCGCGCATTCCTCGTTCGACCGTATGTTGGGCTACGGCTTAAAATATTCTGATGATTTCAAGCATACACATTTAGGCTCGCTGCCCAACAAAACAAAAGCGGCTTAATTGAGTTATTTAAGAGCTTAAAAATTATGGTTCCCCCTTTAGGGGGCGGAGGGGGCAAAAGGCATCCGCGCAAGCGGCGCTATGTCCTGCCCTACAAAATCGTTCTTTAAATATTTATAATGCCCGGCAATAGCTATCATGGCGGCATTATCGGTGCAGTATTCAAATTTGGGGATAAAGGTATTCCAGCCCATTTGCTGGCCCAACGCGGTAAAGCCCTGGCGCAAGCCGGTATTGGCCGATACGCCCCCGGCCAAAGCAATATCGGTAATATTATATTGCAAGGCGGCTTTTTTTAGTTTGTTGAGTAAAATGGTCACCACCCGTTTTTCAACCGAGGCGCAAATATCGTTCATGCGGGTTTGCATAAAGTTGGGGTCGGCAGCTACATTGTCGCGGATGAAATACATGATGGCTGTTTTTAACCCGCTAAAGCTAAAGTCGAGACCCGGGATATTGGGTTCGGGAAAGGCAAAAGCATCCGGGTTACCCAGACGGGCGTGTTTATCGATCATCGGTCCGCCGGGATAAGGCAAGCCTAATACCTTACTGGTCTTGTCGAGCGCTTCGCCTGCGGCATCGTCAGTGGTCTGACCGATAACTTCCATCTCAAAATAGTCGTTCACCAATACTATTTGGGTATGCCCGCCCGATACCGTAAGGCATAAAAACGGGAAACGTGGTTTGGCCTCATCGATAAAATGCGCCAAAATATGGCCCTGCATGTGGTTAACCTCAATAAGCGGCAGGTTTTTGCCCAATGCAAAAGCTTTGGCAAACGATACGCCAACAAGCAACGAACCCAACAGGCCCGGGCCACGTGTAAATGCTACCGCATCAATATCATTTTTGCTTACTTTTGCGTTAAGTAAAGCCTGCTGTACAGCCGGGATGATATTTTGCTGATGTACGCGTGAAGCCAGTTCGGGCACCACGCCGCCATAAGCCGCGTGGATGGTTTGATTAGCAATTACATTGCTTAAAATTTTACCATCAACACATACCGAGGCTGAGGTTTCATCGCACGAAGATTCGATCCCTAAAATAACAGGCACTACTTACAAATTAGACTACAAAGTTATTAAAAAACTACTGCAAATAACGTTATGGATACTGCTGGTCCTGGTCAGCCTCATCGGGGCTACCCTGTTTGCCCTGCAATTTAAGTCGGTACAAACCTGGCTGGCAAAAAAGGCGACGGCTTATTTTTCTAAAGAATTAAACACCACAGTATCTATCAAAAGCCTGGACGTGAGGCCATTTAGCTCGATAGTGCTCGAAGATTTTTACGTGCTCGACCTGCATAAAGACACCCTGATCAGCACCCCGAAACTCACGGTCGACCTGCTAAATTTTTCCATATTCAGCAATATTCGCAACCGGGTTATCGACTTTAATCTGGTACAACTGGATAACGGTTCGGTTTACGTTAAACGACAAAAGGACAGCACTTCAAATTTCAAGTTCATTATTGATCATTTCAGTTCGCCTGATACAACCAAGACTAAGGGAAAACCCTGGGCCATCACTTTTGAGAAAGTGGCTTTAAACAACCTGCATTTCCGTTATAAAAATCAGCTAAGCACCGAGGTAACACGTGATGAGGTTAATTTTAACGACATCGATGTAAAAAACCTCACCACGATATTTACGGCCATCGATATTAAAAACCACTTGTTTAAAGCCAATATCAGTAACCTTACTTTAAAAGAGAAAAGTGGCTTTTATATCAAAAACTTAACTTCAGCAGCCACGGTCGACACTAACCAGATCGAACTCAAACATTTACTGCTGGTTACCAACCGTTCCAATTTTTCGGACTACTTTCGCATGAGGTTTAGCAAGTATGATGACTTTAACGATTTTCAGGATAAGGTGATCATGGATGGCGACTTTAAGTCGTCACGCATTTCATCATTGGATATCGCCTATTTTACCAACAGCCTGCAGCACGTGTTTTTTGACCTGGGTATTGATGGGCACGTTAAAGGACCGGTCAGCAACCTTAAGGCCAAAAACCTCACAGTTACCACCGGGCAGGCAACCTATGTAAAAGGCGACTTTAGCTTAAAAGGGCTGCCACATTGGGACAAAACACTACTTGAGTTAAAGTTTGATCAGATAGCCAGCAATAAAAAAGACATTGACCTGCTATTCAGCCGGTTTACCGGCCAAAAAAACAGGAAGGTGCCCGATATTGTTAACAAATTTGGCAACATCAATTTCAGCGGGCAGTTTACCGGTTTCCCTAACGACTTTATCGCTTATGGTGATTTTAAAACTAAACTCGGCAGATTTAGGTCGGATATTAACTTAAAGATCAGCAAAGCGGGTGTGCCAAGCTACAGCGGTAAAATAAACACGTCCGATTTTGACCTTGGTACTTTGCTGGATGCCAAAGCCCTGGGCCGCACCACCTTAAGTGCTAATGTGCAGGGCAGCGGCGACAATTTAAATAACCTGACCGACCAGCTTGATGCCAAAGTTAAGTACATTGATGTGAATGGCTATAGCTACAATAACGTTACCGTAAACGGGACTTTCTCGAAAAAGATGTTCGTAGGCGCGGTTTTGGTTAAAGACCATAACCTCGACCTCAATTTTTCGGGCGACGTTGACCTGAACAATAAACTGCCCGATTTTGCCTTTACAGCTGCCGTAAATGGCGCTAAATTGAACGAGCTAAAGTTGCTGAAAGACTCCATTACCTTTAACGCGTTAATTAAAAGCAATTTTACAGGTAGCAACATTAACAATATTGAGGGCAGCATTATACTTAAAAACATCAAGCTGCAGGTGCCCAAAAACGAATACCTGGTTGATTCGGTATACTTTGCGGCAAGTGGTAAAGAAGGTTCGTCGCGTTTATTAACCTTAAAATCAGATATCGCCGAAGGCAACCTAAAGGGTTTTTATGACCTGGCTACGTTGCCGGCTTACTTTAAAGCCATTGCCAAAAAGTATATCCCATCGCTAAAAACGGATATAGGCACCACAAAACCTCAAAACTTTGAGTTTAACCTTACCATTAAAAACCTTGACCCCGTAACGGCATTTTTGGCACCAAATTTAAAACTGCCAGACCAGGGCACCCTCCAGGGAAAATTTAACTCGGTTGACCGGACAGCCGTCCTAACCGGCATCGTAAAAACTATTAAATACAACAACATTGTTTTTCACGACCTGTTGATAGACGAAAGTACGACCGATGATATGCTCGACCTCAACTTATCGTTAACCAAGATCAATTTTTCGGACAGCGTTTTTGTAAAGGATATCAACATTACCAATTTTTTAAAACGAGATAGCTTAAACTTCAACGTCAAGTTATCCGACAAAAATGCCGTTAACCAGTTGGATTTATACGGCCTTGTTGAGTTTGGGCGCGATACCGTGACCAAATTAAAACTGTTACCGTCCGACATCATCATCGAACATCAAAACTGGAAACTGGCCGACCAGGTGCGGATACGGCTGCTACCTGGTAATAAAACCGAAGTAACCGGCTTTAATATGCAGCGCGGCGCCCAAACTGTAAAAATTGACGGCTTTATTTCGGCTAATCCGGATGATCATTTAAACATTAATTTCGATAAGTTTAACATGAGCACCCTAAACCAGCTCAGTAAATCGGTTGGTATAGTGTTGGGGGGTAAACTGAACGGCGATGTGGTGTTGTCATCCATAACGGGGAAACCCAATCTCGAGTCTAAATTGAATATCGACTCGTTATCGTTCAATAAAAGCCTTATCGGCGATGTAAAGTTCAATACGCAGTTAGATAACGAACAGCAACTGGCTAATGTTGACTTCAATATTTTTAACCGGGGGCTCGAAACACTTAAGGCTATAGGCACCTATAAATTAGCTGTGCCCGACAACAACCTCGATTTTAACCTGCAAATGAACCAAACAGAGGCCGCCATCATCGAACCCTTTGTTAAAAGTCTGGTTTCAAACTTAAAAGGCACCATATCATCAGATTTGAAAGTTACCGGCACACTTTCAAAACCGGTTATCAATGGAACGCTTACCCTGGCCAATACCGGTTTAACTGTTAATTACCTTAAAACACCATACATCATCAATGATAAGCTTACTATAGCCAACAGTATTATTGGCATCAATAACCTGGTGCTAAAGGATAGCCACGGCGGCACAGGAACTGCCAATGGTACTTTAGACCTTGGTCAACAACTATCCAACCCGGTTTTAGATATCGGCATACGGGCCGAAAACTTACTGGCGCTTAATACAACTTTTAAGGATAACCGTTTATATTACGGTACGGCATACGGAACAGGCGATATCAGGTTTACCGGGCCAATTGATAACATGAAAATTGATATCAAAGCCAAAACAGAAGATGGAACAGTATTTAATATCCCGCTGAATACATCGAGCACGGCATCCGATTATGAGTTTATCAAATACGTTAGCGCTAAGGATACTACCAAACAGGTTAAACAAACCACATCGTTTAAGGGCGTTACGTTAAACTTCGACCTTTCGGCCGATGAAAAGACCGTGGTTAAAATTCAAACCGACTACGGCCTGTTAACCGGTAGCGGCACCGCGCAGGACCTGCTACTTAAAATAAACAGCCTGGGCGATTTTGAAATGTTTGGTGCCTTTTTAATATCAACCGGTAAATTTGAGTTTACAGCAAAAAGCGTGATCACCAAGGTTTTCCAGGTTAACCAGGGCGGCACCATCCGCTGGACAGGGTCGCCCGCAAATGCTGATATTAACCTGACCACCGATTACGATGTTAGGGCCAACGTGGGCGACCTGTACTCGGCCGCCGGGCTCACATCTACAAAAAGCAACCAGTATGAGCTGGTACAGGCGCAATTGCTTTTAAGCGGGCCGCTTATCAAACCTAATATCAATTTTGATTTTAACTTCCCGACCGACCCCTCCATCAAAGATGAGTTAGGTACTTACCTTAACGACCCTACAAACCGCAGCCAGCAGGCTTTGAGTTTAATAGTAAGGCGTAGTTTTAACAAAGGCACGGCAAGCGGCACCTTAACCAACCAGGTATCACAAACCGCTCAGGATGCTTTTAGCGAGCTTATTTTTAACAAGTTTAACAGTGTGCTATCGCAAAACGTTAAGGGTATCGACCTCAATTTCAGTTCGGCGCAGGAGGCCAGCGCCTCCAAACGTTTATTTAACGACAGGCTGGTGCTTAGCGGCAGTTTATACAGCACCCAGTATAACAACCAATTGTTTGGCAATACGCAGTATTTATTTAACTCCAATTTTGGCGACCTGACCAAAGATTTCCAGGCCCAGTATTTAATTGTGAAGGACGGGCGCTTAACCGCCACTTATTCATACCGGGCACTCAACAATGGCACGTCAATCAGCAGCCTTAACAACACCCTGAACGCGCAATATGTTAACGGTGTGGGTTTAGTGTACCACCGCGATTTTGATACTTTCGGCGAGTTTTTTAAGAATATATTTGGCAGCAAAAAACAACCAGTTAAAAAACCCGACAGCACTGCCGTTATACCAACTGCCGTGCCGACGCAAAAACAACAGGGCACCCCTGCTAATTAATGGTTAAACAAAATGGTATGGCCCATTTTATCGCGTTTGGTTTTTAAATAGGTTTCGTTATGCGGATTGGGGGTTATCTCCATCGGTACGTTTTCAACAACCTGTAAACCATAACCTATCAGCCCGGCGCGTTTTTTAGGGTTATTGGTCATCAGTTTCAAGTTGCTGATGTTCAGGTCGCGCAATATCTGTGCGCCAACGCCATAGTCGCGCTGGTCCATTTTAAAGCCTAATTGTAAATTGGCCTCAACGGTATCAAAGCCATTTTCCTGCAGGTTATAAGCTTTCAGTTTGTTTAGTAAACCTATGCCCCGGCCTTCCTGGTTCATGTAAACCAGCACACCTTTGCCAACCTTATCTATCATCTCCATAGCTTTGTGCAACTGCGGGCCGCAATCGCAGCGGCACGATCCAAAAATATCGCCGGTAACGCACGAACTGTGCACCCTTACCAAAACAGGCTCATCTTTTTCCCAGGTACCTTTTACCAAAGCCAGGTGGGTTTCGCCGGTATCCAGTTGCGTGTAGGCCACCATATCAAAAACGCCCCACTGGGTAGGCAGTTTTACCGACACCTCTTTGCGTATCAGGGTTTCGTGCTCAAGCCTGTAAGCGATCAGGTCTTTAACCGAAACTACCTTCATATCAAACTCTTTGGCAAACTTCAACAGATCGGGCACACGCGCCATCTCACCGTCGTCGTTCATTATCTCGCAAATCAAACCAGCGGGTTCAAAGCCGGCCATTACGGCCAAATCAATTGCTGCTTCGGTATGGCCGGCGCGGCGCAATACGCCGCCATCCTTAGCCACCAACGGAAAAATGTGGCCAGGCCTGCCAAAATCTTCTGGCTTTGCATTGCTGTCTATCAAAGCCAATGTGGTTTTCGATCGGTCGCTTGCCGAAATACCCGTTGTACAACCCTGCCCTAACAGGTCGACCGACACCGTAAAATTTGTTTCGTGCGATGAGGTATTATGCCCCACCATCGGTTCAAAATCCAGTTCTTTAGCCCTTTTTGCGGTGATGGGTGCGCAAACCAAACCCCGGCCATATTTAGCCATAAAGTTGATCACTTCGGGGGTAGCGTTTCGGGCCGCTGTTAAAAAGTCGCCTTCGTTTTCGCGGTCCTCATCATCAACAACAATGATGATCTTACCCGCTTTTATGTCTTCAACGGCCTCGTTTATACTGTTCAGCATGGTTATATATTTTATGGAAAGCGGTATTCCGATGATTTAAAAACCCGGTTGTCCGCATCGGCAGCAAAAGTAATTAACAAAACCATCATAGTGGTCGGCTTAGTGTAAAATCAATTATTACCCAGTGGTGTTGGTCCCGGTATCTTTTTTTATATAGCGTTTATACAGGTCGCTAAAAAAGCGCTTATACACTTCCATATCAAATAAAACGGAGTCGTTAGCTGCTTTGTACGATAAGAAAAGCCCTATTGGTGTTAATACGGCAATTGCGATCCAGGTGCCAATTGCCGGTGGCAGGCCACCCTCTTTAGCGTATTTTTCGCCAATGGTCGATATAATGTAATAGATGAGAAAAAACACTACCGAAATTACGACCGGTAAACCCAGCCCGCCTTTGCGAATGATAGCCCCTAACGGCGCGCCAATAAAAAACAATACCAGGCACGCTGCCGATAAGGTAAACTTTTTTTGATACTCAACCTGGTACCGCCGCAATACGCTGCTTTGTGTAAGATAGTTATCGCTTTTTTGATGTATAATGTCAGTAATGGATGTGGCCGTGGCCCCGGCGTTTGTCACTGCGGCTAACTGTTCATCAACAGAAAACGCCGAGAGTATCCTGTCGTTTTTAATCTTTATCGGTTTAAACGCAGCAGGCTTATGCGGCATAGTGAAATATTTAAAATAAGGCGTCACCATCAAAAAATTCAATCGTAGCGATGCCTGAGTTTCCTTTTGCACTTTTTTAAAGGTATCCTGCAATTGCCGGCTGCTCAGCATTTGGTATGAGCCTTTAAAAAGCTTCTCATCGGTATGGTGTAGGTTAAAGGCAGTAAGCGGCAGCTTTTGCTCTGTTTCTTTAAAACTAAAACGTGTTAAGGTTTGGCGCACATTATAGCCACCTTCTCCGCGTGGTTCTTCATCCCAGCGTTTTCCATCGCGCAGTTTGAGGATCAATAAGGAATCGTTAGGGCTCCTGAACATCTCGCCTTCCCTTGCAAAAGTTACGATATTATTGTTTACACCCTGTATGCGCTGATAGATCATCACATTATACAATAAGCGGTCATCGGCACTTTTGCCACCAACCCGTATAGTATAGCCCGGAAAACTGCTGTTAAAAACGTCGATCTTGATGAGCGATGCAGACTTTTGCTGCCTGACATCGTATAAAAGATTAAAGAATTTGAGGTTGGCTACAGGCAGCATATAGTCCGAAAACATAAAAGCGCCTACGCTTAGCATGATCACCACAATGATCATAGGGTATAATGCCCGGCCCAATGATATACCTGCGGCTTTAATAGCTACAAGTTCATAGTTTTCGCCCAGCGTACCATACGTCATGATGGATGATAACAGTACCGAAAGGGGGAGCGCCATGGCAACATTGGTTGCCGAAGCGTACATCATCAACTGCAATATAGTGTACCATTGAAACCCTTTACCTATCAGGTCGTCAATGTATTTCCACAGAAACAGCATCAACAACACAAACATCACGATCAAAAATGTCACGACGAACGGCCGTATAAAAGCCTTCAATATCAGCAGGTGTACCTTCTTCACAATACAAAAATAGGGAAATTATAATCCCTTTTAGGCACCCAGTACGCTTATCAGGTATTGTATCTGGTTATCCCATATCAGTTTACGCTCGGCAATGTTCTCTTCGGTGGCAAAGTCGGTAACTCCTAAGGCAACATCGTTGGTCAGTTCGTCCTGCAATATTTCCATTTCAAAGTAGCACTGCGGCTCATCGTCCATCCATTTAAATTTAACCAGTTTGTTTTCTTTAATGGCCAGTAGTTTTGCTTTTTGTTCTTCATCGTCCCAGGTAAAAGTGTAAACCTGGTCGCGCACGTTAACATCATCAGCAAACCACTGGGCAAGTCCGTTAGGCTCGCTTAAAAAACTATAAAGTATCCTTGGGGAGGATTTGATCTCATATTCAATAGTAAATTTCTTCTTTTCCGACATTTTAGGGCTTATACTGATAGTAAACGATACAAGGTGTAAATGTTAACATTTTTTCTAAAGAAAACGAATTTATACTATATTTGCAAACCTTTTTTAAGGGGTGCCCGGCAGGGTAGTGCATATGGTTGGCGTGTAGGATTTATATCCGTTAGCGATACTTAAAAATATAACGGCGGGGTAGCTCAGATGGTTAGAGCGTAGGATTCATAACCCTAAGGTCGGCAGTTCGATCCTGCTCCCCGCTACCACACTGGGCAAATCAACTTTTTTAGTTGATTTGCCCTTCTTTTTTGCCCCAAAAACGGCTTTTACGCTATCAATAACGCGGATTGCTTCATTGATCCGGTCAGTTCGATGTTCGATGCCGTCAAAAGTCAAATTTTGAGGGAACATCGAACTGATGATATGTCTTTTTATTTGATTATCAGCAAGTTGATACAATTCCGGCAGTCTTGAAACATTCTTCAACGCTTTGTCTAATATCGGACCGATGCCCTTATCGGCCTTTTCAGATAATTCAACCAGTTTTGATTCTATAATCGCCACCTGCCGTTCACAATCACTTTTAATATTACGATAATCGGCACCATCTAAATCACCTTTTAATAATAATTCCCTGCCTTTTGTTATTTTATCATGATACTCATTTAACTGTTTTTTGTATAATGCCAGGTCTGTCTTTTCCTCGCCGGTAGCTGCTTCGTAAACTTGTGTAATGGTGGTTTTGTATAAATCGCAAACCTCAGGTTCAAGAGTATATTTTGCAAGGTGTTTTATAAATTCAATATTAACCCGTCCGAAATTATACCTCACACCGCAATTGGGGAAACAATGATAGTAATGGTAATATTTGCTATATCCCCGGGACGCGCTACCAGACAATTTATAACCGCATTTAGGACAAATCAGAAATCCCCTCAATGGTAATTCATCGGGAGTAACTATTTTTGTTTTTTCGGCTCTTTTTCTGCCATCAATTACGTCCATCACTTGGTAAAATAGCCCCTCTGAAACAATCGGTTCATGCTGTCCCTGAACGAGGTGAGCTTCTTCATCTTTATATTTAGAGATGAAAATTTTTCCGCAATAGACAGGGTTTCTGATAATTTGCCAAAAATTTTTCCTGCCACAAGAAAGGCCTTTTTTTCTGGCTTCGGCCCAAACCTGGTCAATATACCAGATACCTGTTGCTAATTGTTCATAGGCCCATCGCATAATACTTGCGTCAGGCTCGACGGGGCAAATGTATTTTTGGCCTGTTTCATTTACCCGGTTGGCATAACCAGTCACTGCCGGCCCCATCCATCGCCCCTCTTTTCTTGCCCGGCGCATACCGAAAAAGGTATTTAAGGCTCTCCTGTCATTTTCTACTTCCGGTGCTGCCAAATAAAACGCCAGCATCATTTTATTTTCCGGTATGGAAATATCAAGTGGCTGTTCAATAGCTTGCGGTTCAACACCTAGATCTGCCAGTATGTTGATCATCTGATAGGCATCACCTGCATTCCGGCTAAACCGGTCCCACTTTGTAAATAGTACCAGATCCGATTGTCCTCTTTTTTTCTTAAGGTCAATTAGGAACTTTTGCCACTCTGGTCTTTTAAACGACTTGGCAGAATGATCCTCAAAAATTACTTTTCTAATTTTGATTTCTTTAGTCTGGCAATATCTCGTCAAAACTTCTTCCTGGCTACGCTGCGAATACCCTTTATCCGCTTGCTCATCCGTACTTACACGAACGTATAAATCCGCTATTTTCATCTCTTCAGGTATTGTTCAACCTCTAATTTAGCTAAGATATATAGCAAATCCAAGATGTTTTTTGCTTGATCTACAGTGACGTTCAACCCTTTTTTCTTAAGAATTTCTACTGCCTTTTCCGGCTTAATTCGCTCGAAGTTGAACGCCCTCATTTTAGAATTAATTACCTTTTGTATAAGCACTATCATTATTTAGGCGCTCTTCCGCAAGCTTAATATAATTCGGATTGATTTCAAACCCGATATATTTACGGTTTAGCCTGCCAGCAGAGAGGGCTGTCGTTCCGGCACCCATAAAGGGATCAAGAATAATATCACCTTCTTTGCTCCCGGCCTTGATACACAGTTCCGGTAATTCTGGCGGGAAAGCTGCCGAATGAGCGCCCTTAAAGGGCACGGTGATCATGCTCCAACGGAATGACCTGCCACTGTATCCAGCAGCACGACAGCCCTTTCCCATTTACGCCGGTCAGAGCTGCGACGCCAATGCGGGAGAGTTTCCAGATCGGCCGCGGACAGTTCAAAACCGGTAATCGGTCTGCGTTGAACAGCGGTGGTTTTTGCCCATTCAGCATAATGGCAGGCAAACTGGCTATAGCGATAACCTGCGGGCTGTAATTCGCAATAGGCCAGCCATAGCTGCCTGATGGTCCATTTTTCTGGAAACTTACTGATCAGTTCCGGCAATAATTGTTGTAAACAGAGTTTAGCGGTGCCAGGCTTAGACGGTGCCAGCAATGCATCCAGGCAAGATTGAACACTTAGGGTCTGGCCGGAATGCGCCGCCAGGTCATCGAGCATCCTGATGTGTCTTCGTAAGGTATTGCGCGCTATGCCGAGTTTCCTGGCGTCCTGCACGATATTGATGTTCCCCGAAACGAAAAGCGCGCAAGTTTTCATAAGCTGGGACCTGGATAATCTGGAAGTTTTCATAAGCATTGAGTTAACTGACAGATAACAAGCCAGCTCATCAATAGTCGCGCACCCTAAATGTTCATGGTCTTTAATTGAATTCACACGGAGGAAGAGGCATGCCATTACGCTTTCAGATTCTTCTTAAGCTCTTCGTAAATTTCCCATGTATCGATTTGTTTTGCAGAAGTTGGATATACTGAATCAGAAGAGATGCCTTCCGCTGCTAATTTCTCAAGGAGGTAAGGTGCAAGGCTTTTGTGAATATTGATGCATTTGCAAAAACGAAAATCAGCGGGTTCGTCTGCTTCTTTACCTTTTTTGTATTCAGTTGCAGCTAACATTTCTAAAGGCACAACCGGATTGGCGTTCCAGACAAATACCCCTTGCTGCCGTATAATATTCTGATTATTAGTCAGGGAAAAGATCAGGCCCGATTCATAGTCATCATCGCTGAAATAAGCCTGCGGGATACTCATCATTTTTTCAATAGTGACCATGTCGTTAATAAATCCAGATCCGACTAATCTCGCACGGTCAAAAAAGCTGCGATCAGCCATTCTTTTTCGCATGTTCTCCCGGTCAGTTGGATTTTCAATTGAATTAATCCAGGCATCCAGGATTTCCTGGCTAACACTGTTCAGACTACTACTAAGTAAATTTCTCATACTACCGCCCTCAAAATGTTCTTTTTCCAGATAGTACAAACTTAAATAATGGTCAATCTCACGGCCTTTTCCTGTGTATTCCAGACCATCCACGGCAAAGAATAAGCCCGTTTGAAAATTAAATGTCCAGTCCATTAATGGCGTAGGACATCCATGGTGTTGCAGAAAAGCCAAAATGGAAATATCATTTGCGGTATCTATATGAAACTGCTGTAAAGTGGCCTGGATCTGTTCAATGTACTTTTCCCGCCCCATGGCGACCATTTGCTCTAAAAATGACCGGTAAGAAATATCATAATTGAAGATACCGTCGATAATCCATTGCCGCTGGGCTTTATTGTAAAGACGCCATTTTGCTTCGCGTTGGCCGCGAAACAATACACCTTGCTTACCGTTAAAATCCCTGTACATGTGCTCTAAGTCTTCTTTTGTGTCAACTTTTAATTGCTCAAAAAACAGGTCTTTTTGCATGAGAGAGATATATTCGGAAATATGTTCCTGGTCAAAAAAAGGCGGGGAGGTATGCGCAGATAATAATCCGATCATAAAAGCATTTAATCGCGTTGTGATTGAATCCGGGTATGCATTCCCGGCATTATCAAATTTCGCATCTATAAAATCCTGAAGTAATCCCGGATCAGGAATCTTTTCAATGCCGCCATTTTCAAGATATTCTTTGGTGATTTTTATTTTCAGAGCTAAATTTTTGATTTCGCGTTTTGCCATGCCGTTATTACTGTCAGGTTAATCCATGCTTAATATCAGAAATATTATTGTGACAGGAATGATAAATCCCATTGGCTTACACATTTATTATTTTTCTATCTTAGACACACTTATTCTACATAACATCAATTAACATAAGGTGGGCTTAGCCATTTTATTAACCTAATTATTATCATGATTAAATGGCATCTCGTATACAGGGAAATTGCTCAGCTTCTTTTAAAATTCTGGAGTGATCATAAGAACTATCCGGGCGTAAATCTTTACCGTTTGTTATCGAATGATATTCAATTCCCTAAAAATAATCGCTGGCTGGAAAATCTGCACGAAAACTACAAGCTGGAAAGTCTTGACCCGATTCAGTTATTTCTAAGTTTTAGCGGCAGTAAACAGCCTTACAGTAAGCGAATTATTATTATAAATGACATTTTACGTTTACTTGGATCCGCAAACAGATATTCTGAAATAGATTTTATCGGTTGCCCGACACCTATCAAAATAAAGGTTAACTCTGCACGCTCTACTCAACAGCAACAGGAGATATGGAATTGTTTCCGAAGTGTTGCCAAAAATGAACGAAATGGATTAACACTCCGTTATTTTAATCAGGCCAGAAAATGGTACGGGATCGAACTCAGTTCATTTACCATTTTTTTATTTTGGATTAACCCGGATATCTTTGTTCCGTTGGATTCAAATACTCTGGATTATCTTAATGCCCGGCAAATTATCTCCAGCCGACCAGATTCTTTTAATGATTATTCAGAATTACTCAATAGGGTTGAAGGCATGTCTATTCCAGAAATAGTGGCAGAGGCATATAGTGGAAAAACCCTGACGACCGGGGTTAATTTGCAACAGACTACGGCAATATTTTCTAAAAATCAGGAAGATACCTCTGTAAATGCTGGAAACACGGATATTTTGCACGACTTCAGAATTATTGCACTTGAGTTGTTTGAAGATGAAAATCCGGAACTGAAAAAAGTAATGAAGAAGGGTTTTTATCAGTTTTATAAATGTTTTGCTTTTGAGAAAGAAAATAAAATTAAATATCTTCCAGGCAAAGATCTGGAAATCTACGGTTCACATCCTCATGTTAATTTATCTGCAATTGTTGGAACAAACGGATCTGGTAAAAGCACTATTACTGAACTGATTTATGCAGGAATAAACAATCTGTCGAGAAAGAAGCCACGTTTCACTAAAGATTTAAATACGGTCAATAACTTATTCATGGATCTGTATTTCAAAACAGATTCAGTTTATAAAGTTGAATTCCGGGGAAAAGAGATCAGTCTTTATCGTTACTCTTTGAGCGAAAATATCTACGCGCAACCGCAACCTGTCGATATAAAGGATTTCAGCTTTGATAATTTCTTTTATACCATTGGTGTTAACTACTCTCACTACGCGCTGAATTCACTTCATATGGGACAATGGATAGAACGTTTGTTTCATAAAAATGATGGGTATCAAACACCTATAGTAATTAATCCATTCCGCGAAAAAGGAAATATTAATGTTAACACAGAGTATGATCTCGTACGCCAAAGGCTTTTATCAAATCTTTTAGAACGGGTGCCTGTTCAGGAAGAGGGTGAGGAAGAACAGAGTGATCTGCGTCTGCTGGCGGATGGCAAAAGCGCAGTTACACTTGTTTTCAAACTGAATAAGAAAAAATTTGGTAAGCATTATAATTATGACGGGTGGCAGTTTCTATTGTCTGAAGAAAATGAGCAATGGAAAAAAGTAATAGAAGAAATCTATCGGATATTTGAAATTCCGGAAAAAACGAATCCTGTGTTTAAGGGCACTGCATTTCCATGGCCTTTGTTTATACACAATTATCTGTTAAGGAAACTTGTTAAGCTGGTCATTCTTTACAAACCATATCAAACTTTTCTGGACCCCAAGACAAATTCTCTGACGGAGGTGGATGAGTTACTCAAGGCAATAAAAAAGGACCCCAGTCACATGACCTTTAAATTTAAGCAGGCTGTCAACTTTCTTAAATATCATGCAGAATACTCAGAAGTTTTAAAATGGGATGGAAAGACTTATAATGCCGATGTGGAAAAGCTTTCGGTAATAATCGAACAGATAAAAATTAAAAATATTAAAGAGGAGTATCGGACGATTGAACTTGTTCCTCCATCCTTTCTGGATACAGAGATTGTACTTACCGGACAACAGTTTTTTCGAGATTTAAGTTCGGGAGAAAAACAACGAATTTACACTGTTAGCTCCCTGGTATATCATTTGATCAATCTGGAATCTGTATCCGGACGGCAGCTAACCAGATATCGTTACATAAACGTTATTTTTGATGAGGTTGAGCTTTATTTCCATCCGGAAATGCAACGTGAGTTTATCTACTACCTGCTTTCTTACTTGAAACGCGTCGAGTTAGAATTTTCTGCTTTAAATTTCCAGTTTATCACCCATTCACCTTTTATACTTTCTGACATACCCCTGCAGAATATTCTATTCCTAACACTGGATGACAAAAAACCAGAATTAGAAGAAACACTGGGCGCTAATATTCATGATATGCTCTCCAATAGTTTTTTTCTTAACAAAGGCTATATGGGTGAACATACCAAAAGAAAAATCAAAAGTCTTACTCATTTCTTGAAGCAAGGCAATGGCGGTGACTGGGACGAGCCATTAGCAAGAAAATTCATTAACGCTATTGGTGAGCCGCTTATACAAGACAGATTGAACATTCTGTTTGAGTTAAAATTCAACAAAAACATCGACCACCAAATTAAGGAACTGGAAATTCAACTTAACCGGCTAAAAAGTGAGAAAAATAAAGAATGATGCCCGCATACAAAAAATCGTAAACGACTTCTACGACACTGTATTTTATCGTCGCAAAAAAAATGAGTTCAAAAAGCCCGCTGTACGGTTGAGGGCGTTACGCCGGTCGCCGAAAATTTATCCCGGAATAACGGCTGCGCAAAAAACAGGTTATATTGACCTGTTACTGTCCAACCTTGACAGAATAATGAGGGTACAGCCCAATTTCATAAATTCATGGATACTATTGTTTGAAGGCGAATTGCCGGCTGCGTCAATGACTACAGCATTTTCGAATGATATTCAATGGGCTCTCTGTTATGAACAAATGCGTTCTGTAGAATTTCCTGAAGTTTATCAAAAGATGGAAATTAAAACCTGCGTGTACTGTCACAGTCAGCTTACGGTTGTCGTTGACAAAACATTTTATAAAATATCAGTTGGTACAAATAAAGTCGGAGACGTTAATGAAAGAATTGCTAAACTTGAACTTGATCATTTTAAAGATAAATCGACATACCCTTTTTTAAGTTCTTCCTTTTATAATTTATATCCTGTTTGTGCTAATTGTAATAAAGCAAAAAGCAATAATCCTGCGGCCTTTGAGCTTTATGCGGATGGAGAACCGCTGGACGTTTTTAGATTTTCACTGAATACAACGAGTGTTCTCGACTACTGGGCATCGGGCAATATTAAAGATATAAAAATCAGCTTTCTGCACGTAGAGGATAATTTAAAAGAAAGGCGGCTATATAATGCCACATTTGACGTTCTCGAGATATATCAAACTCAACTGGATATTGTTGAGGAACTTATTCATAAAAAAAGGGTTTATACGAATTTATATAAAAAGTCTCTGAAAGACCAGTTTGAGGATTTGTTTCCGGACAAGGCGCTGATCAAAAGACTTATTTTAGGAAACTACGATAAGCCAGACGATGTGCATAAACGGCCTATGGCCAAATTCATTCAGGATATTGCCATTGACCTTAAGCTGATTTGATTTTTTCAAACCATGTAATTTCATCATATACAATTATTCATCCCTGACCACTAACAAATGCGCTAATTCAGGTGTATCGTATATTCGTTCCATTTCGGTATCAATAATGGCAATTACCTCTTGCTTGATACGGAGATAATTTTCTTCAATTTCAGTCTGTGTAGCTTCTCTTACTTTCGGAATAGGTATATATCTTTCTTCCTCCGCCTTTATGGCGTCATGGTCATTCATTATTTCGCAATGAAACGTTTTGAGCTCAATTTTTTCAGCGGGATCATCGGCGACCGCGCCAACAAATTCGCCGGATGAAAGAGAAGCAATCCGTGATGGTGGTATGGCTGCTTCTAATTGTTTTGATCTGCTGATGGATGTATCCTGACTGTTGATAGACAAACTTTCTCGCTCCTGCATGATCTTGCCAAAGCGTTCGCTCAATTGCTTAGCGGTATCGCCAACCACCTGCCCGCTGATAATATTACCGACGATATTGGCGATCACATCCGCCTGCTCCCGGCCATAATCTTTTCGGAGCTGTGAAAAATCCTGTACACCTAAACAGGTGGCAACTTTATTGCTTCTGGCTGTTGCAATCAGGCTGTCGATAGCGTTAAAATAAATGGTGGGGAACTCATCGAATATCAGGCTGCTTTTAGCCTGTTTTTTACGATTGACCAGCTTGATCATACGCGAAATATATAAAGATAACACAGCGCCGTAAACCTGCTGTTTCTGCGGGTCGTTGCCCGCACAGATGATCTTGGGCGCCTCAGGGTTATTAAGATCCAGGGTAAAGTCGTTGCCGCTTAAAACGTAATAGAGTTTAGGAGATGAAAGCCGGGCCATGCTAATTTTGGCACCGGCAATCTGTCCTTCCAGCTGTTCCATAGCCCCGTTGACATAAGCGGTAACGAATGGATTGATCAGTACTTCTATTTCGGGTTCTGTTCTAAGCACCGGGAATAGCTGCTCGTAATTCATCTGCATCAATTCAATGGCATGAGGCAGCGTACAAAACATGCCGTTCTTGTATTTTTTTAAAAACCAGATAATACTGGTAACAAAGTTAATTGGGGATTCAACAAAGAAATCTCCTTGCTTTTTTATCCACTCGCGGTTGAGGCCCAGCATTGTAGTACGGCTGCTTTCTGTAGCGTCGGTAATATCTTCCATGCTCTCAGGATATAAAGGATTGCAGCGATGATGAATATCATCAAAGTTAATGACATAAAACTCCGGCTCAACAGGATACAGATGTTTGTATTTCAGATACGTATTATATGCAATAACTGAAAGGTCATCATATTTAAAATCATAAATGAACATGGTAAAGCATTTTTTAATATGCTGGGTAATCACATGACGAATCACAAAATAGGACTTACCCGCACCGGGTGTACCCGATACCAGTAGCGCCCTGAATGGATTGATCACATTGATCCAAGACTTCCTGATCTTGCCTTTCAGGTTGTATTGCGCTGGCAGATTAATGGAATATTCATTCTCCAGTAGCCGTTCTTCCTGCGGGAATGTCTCCTGCAGCCTGTTGAAAATGTCACCCGCTAATTGCTGTTTGATCAGCCGGGATAATAAAGCGCCGCCATTGAGCGTGAGCATATAGCCGATGGCAGCCACAGTCATATAAAGAATAGCGATAAACTGTACAGGTGCTGTTATTTTCAGCGTCAGGTAGCTAAATATAAAAACCAGCAGTCCGCTGATAAAATATTTTATAGCTGTACTTAGCTTCAGCTTTTCATCCTTCTTTCCTCTGTAACCAATGAGCGAAATAAAAAGCAATACCAGGGCAGCAGCTTTGGAAATATAAAAGTGTTTGAAGAGACCGGTCTTGGCCAAGTTCAATAAAATACGCTGAACAAAGGGCTGTGTCAAATGCCAGCTTTCAAAGGCGGCATAACAGTAAATATAAAAATGCAGGCATAACAGGATGATGCTGGCTTTGCGTGTCAGATCGGTTATCTTTCTTAAAGCTTCTGCGTTCTCTCCGGTATTCATTCTTCACAGCTTTATGGTTTATATTTTACTCTATCTTCAGTCCCTTCTTCTTTTTCCTGCGGAACGGATCGGGCGCGTTTTGTTCGTGCCTTGACGACAATAAAATATCAGTCACTCTTTCTATGGCTGGCTGGTCATGCGCAGGATAGTTTTTTTGAGCAGCCGGTACTGATTTGGCAGCCATGCCTGGTAATAACATTTCTTTTTCTTTTGTGGCACCGGGCGGCAGGCGTTCTAAAAATGCTTTGGCACTGTAGGCTTTGCCGAGATCGGATCCATTAAAAACTGCTCGCGTGGCATTATCAATAAAGGTGACGCCATAAACATTTCCCTGCACGTTTTCACGGAACAGGATGCGGATACCTTGCTTGTGTAACTGGACTTCCAGCTCTTGTATACCTTTGGCGTTGGCAATAGCTTTATCTACCAAATGCTTTATGCGCCGGCCGTATGGTTTGCGGCTGGCATCATTGGGCGTATATCTTTTTTCCAGATTCTTTAATGTTGGACTGCCGTAAATGGAACTGGCTTTGACCGGTATACCCACCGGTTCACCCTGTTCATTTAATATGTTATAAACCAGACCGCCTTTTTCATACATCCTTGTTCCTTCCGCCCCGCGATAAGCCCTGACGTTAAATTGTTTTAATACGGCATTGAATTCTGGCAACGAAGTGAATTTATACGTATCGACGACTTCCCGGACGATAGTCGAGATAGCGACTTTGGTAGATGCTTTACCATAAATTATCTTCTCCAGATTGGCTGGCTGAAGCAGGTAGGTTGTTTCCTTAACCTGGTCTTCTGCTTTGATCAGTCCGTACTGTACCTCTAATTCCTTCCGCGCTTTTTCGGATTGGTTCTTACAGATATTATGTGTTTCGATCCGCTGACCGCCATCGGCAACATTGACGGTAGCAATATGCAGATGCGGATGCGCTGCATCGAAATGCTGATAAACCAAAAACGGCTGGTTGCCGAAACCGATGCGATTCATATAGTCCAGCGCGATCCCTTTCAGTAAATCGTCATCGAGCTGATCCTGCCTGGAAAAGTTGAGCATGATATGAAGCGTGTTGGTGCGGGTGTCTTTATTCTGCCGGGTTAATATTTCAAACCTGTCCAGTTTGTTTTTAAAGGACAGATGGTCAGGATCGCGCGGAAAACCTGCGGCCATTAACAATGATGCTTCTGCGGTTTTCAGTTTATTCTCATTGTAATTCAGCACGCCTCTGATGCTTTTTCCACAAACTATTCTGGCAACCACTTTTCGGAAAGATTATTTATTAATTCGAACAGCCTATTAATTTTCGATTCTGTATCCTGAAAGCCTTTCAGGATTTCCCGAGCTATTGTTAGCTGCTCTTCATTCAAATCTGCCTGGTGAAATTTCCGGGTAACCTGATTAATATTGACACCGATGGTCAGCAATTCTTTCCTGATACCGGATAATTCCTCCATCGTTTTGTCCAGCGTATTATCATATGTATAGATGATTATTTTTTGATGCTCCAGGATACTTCTCAGCAGGGCACTTATAGTTCGGCAGTCGGAATTCCTGAGCAGTAATAACAGCTCGTCGTATTTTTTTCTGCCTACCCTCGTGAATATTTTATGCTCCAGCCTTTCACTTTTCTCCCTGGTCATCTTTTCAAATTTTGACGGTCAATGTTTGAAGAAACCCCGACTACGGAGGGGTTTCTATCCGGCGCGGCTAAGGCCACGTCCGGCAAGATGGGATTGTTGTCAACAATCCTACATCTTGCCGGACACGCAAAAAACGGTGTCCCTGTTGATTCACTTGTACTTTATCGAATTAGATGCTTCGGCCTTTCCTTTTTTGATTACTTTTTTTCATTGCCTGATCTTGTTTTGGCGCGGCATATTGTTTTTCATTAAGGCCTGCTTCTCTTAAAATCTTTTCAGGTATATTGGTGTTCATAATAATTTCGCCATCCTTCAGATTCGGCGCGACCCGTTTAATCAGAATATCTTTCAGAATATCCGGCCCTTTCGGATGTATCAGCAACATGTCAACAGGGAATTTTAATCCGAGTGTCTTAAAAGACTGATCAGGGATACCCACAACAATTGCTTTTTCTGATGCCCTGTTTGCTTTACTGCGGAACTGTTGCAGATCTTTTTGTCGAAGATGGTCGTTTAATAATTTATCTATATAATTTTCCAGGTTCATATCAATGGAGTATTCCTTTCCGTCGATGGTGAACTTATCAGGCGGCAGAGTTTTACAATGAGCTTCTGCTTCCTGTATCAATTTCCTGCCTTCATCATCGAAAGGCAAATAATCCGTCGCGCCGCCGTATCCATGGTTGGAAGCGGCTCCTGCTTTAATATCATTGATATAGAGGTTAGCTGAAAACGCATTAGTTTCCTGGCTTAACTGCTGACTGAAATGGATATTTTTTAATTCAATTTTCATAACCCGTCCAAGATTGTTCGGGGCAAAATTGTGTAACACGACAATTTGTTTTTGCTACTTTAGTGTTAGCTAATAAAAATATTTCTAAAGAACGGTACCTGATACTCGTATGGCGGATGTACACTCAAAAGAAACCAGAAGTTTTAATATGTCGCGCATCCGCGGCAGGAATACTAAACCGGAGTTGGCGGTGCGGAAGTTTCTTCACGCGGCCGGGTTCAGATATAAATTGCATGACAAAACGCTGCCGGGTAAACCAGATATCGTACTTCCCAGATATCGGACAGTTATTTTTGTTCACGGATGTTTCTGGCATGGACACCGGGGGTGCAGGTATTTTGTTGTACCCAAAACGAGGACGGACTGGTGGCTTAATAAAATTAATGGCAACGTAGAAAAAGATGCCAGCACAGCAGCCACCCTACGGTTGATGGGCTGGCACGTAATTGAAATATGGGCATGCCAACTGAAAAAAAATTTGATTGTATTTGAAATGCAGCGGGTCATTGATGAATTGTCTTCCAAACTTATTCTTAAACAGAATGGCGTTTAATAACTTAATGCCATTCCTGGTTTTACCACGGCCAAGTATTAAAATATTATCAAATAGCGCTTTTGGGAATTATTAGAGTTATTTTCTATATTCACCAATTGTTATCACCACCCCCTAAATCCTTCCATGGTTATGTATATTGCTTTACCGAAAAAAACTGATGTATTTCAGCCAAACTTAATTTTAACGGTAAAGCTTGCCCGGAAGTTAATAGCCTCAAATCGCGAAAGGAGCACTAAGGCCTGATGGACGAGCAATTGATCAGTCGGCTGGGATATGGCTACGCGGAAATAGACGATGTTTATTCCCTGCCTGCCGGAATACAAAAGATGTTGCGTCAGGCTGATGCTTTTTTTTCTTCTGCTGCCGGTAACAAGTTATGTTTTGTACTTCCTGCCAAAGAGAGGGCTGCTCAATGGCTGTCGCTGCCTGTGGTACTCGATATGCTGAAGAAGGACTTTGAACGTTATTCAGGTGAAATTTATCAGTCTTACCAGCGCTACCAGCGGGGTGAAAAACTCATTCTGAATGAAGATGCTATTGTGGAGTGGGATCATTATACTGACAAGGGAATTTTTTTCAGGACGAAGGCTGAAAAGGAGAGCTCAGGAGCGCTGATACAGGTAAAATTTGAAGATATAATCAAACTAAAACCGGCGCCGGCAGGCAGAAATGTCCTGTCGGCAAAAAAACGGGTAATGTCTGCATTTGCTGCCCGGAATGAACAGTATCTGGATCAGCTGCTGCAGATCAAAAGCCGAGGGAATAATCAATTCATCAAGAGATCCGTTTGCCTTGCCGGAAAATTTAAGAACTACGAGGAAATAGAAAAGCAGATGACGATTGACGGAAGATCGCTCGGCATGCTGGTCGCTCCCGGAAAGATCGACGACCGGGGTAATGCACTTGCTTATCGCCCTCTGCTACTGGCCAATAATTTATCGGCACTCAGCCTTTACAGCACCGATCCGGATCGTATTGCAGCAATTATTCTGGACGGCGCAGGTTTTGTAGATGAAGAAAGAACAAATTTTTCGGACATCGATGCTGCGGGTTTGCCGACCATCCTGATCACCGACCTGTCAGAATCGGCCTGTTTTCCCCTGCTGGCTGATTTTGGATTTGAGTTCCTGCATCTCACTCCGCCCGAGGAAGATATCCGTCCGTCGGATCAGCAAAATCCATTTTTAGCCTTCAATAGGAAAGTTAACAACTATTTCCGGTTTACCACGCATTGCAAGGTCTGCCATGATGAACAGCTGGAGTTGCTGGCCCGGAAAATACATTTGCTGAAAACCAGCACTGACGATCAGGAACCGAATACCCTGAAGATCCGCCTGGTTATATTGCTTAACCAGCTGGCGGCTCTTGTTACCCTGCCGGAGCCGGCCGAAAAGACCATGATCGAAGATCGGATTGAACAACTCAGCGACAGCTTTGAACGTTGTCGGATCTGGCTTGGCCCGAACGAAACGGTAATCGGAGAATGTCTGAACTTGCTTCGGGAACTGACCAGCGCGATTTTTATCACGCCGCCGGAGAAACAGCTCCGCCTGATGGAACTACTGGCTGTTAAACACTATGATGTAATCATTTGCCGTAACCCGGCTGAAATTCAAACTTTCCGAGTATTCCTGCAAACACTACCGGTGAAAAAGCAGCCGGCTATCATTACAGTGGATAACCTGTCTGAATATGCGACTGAAACTTCCGCCCGGCGCGCACTGGTTACTGGCTGGCTGAAAATAAAACCCATGGAGCGCCTGTTAAGCTGCTTTTTGTTCACAGAAATTGATTTCCTCTTTTATACATTCGAAAACAACTATTACTCCGCTCTTACCCGTCGGACACGCTTTAATGAACAAACCGTTCAATTACCTAAGCGCCCCGGGATCACTTCTGACAAAGAAGTAATAGCGGAGCCCGCCGGAACAACCGATATTTTTGAGTTGGAACTGCAGGAGGACGCGTTTCGCTTCGCCCGGTATACAACTACTGGAGATCGTGAGGAAACTTTGCCCGCCATGCGCCTGATGCTGGATTCCGGTTACTTTATATACGGTTCGGATAGCCACAAATTCCTGGTGATCACCACGAATGATACCGGAAAGATCTTACTACACTATAAAAAAACAGACCAGCTCAAACGCAGCGAACTGATTGCGTTAGTCAATACGGATACGGATATTCTGATACAGCTCGTTGAAAAAAGCACCAGCACTGCCGAACTTACGGAAGTCAAATATTGGGCAGGCCTTTGGAAAGAACTCTTAAAGGCTTGGTATCAGGATAATGGAAGTGATTTCAGGCTGCTTATCCGGAAGCTTCGTGCAAACGACTGTATACGGCACGAGGGCACTATCAGGTCCTGGCTTTTTGACGAAACGCGTATTGGCCCCGATGATAACAGTGATCTGATCAGTATCGCCCTGCTAACCGGCTCGGAATTGCTACTGGATAAAATCCCACATGTCCGGAAATGTATCAGCCTAATGACTGGCTGGCGAATGAAAGCGGCGGACAAACTCAGGCAGCAGCTGCTGGAACGTTTGACGCTGCAATATAACCAAACCGGTGCGATTTCCGAAAATAAGACCTTGATAAGTGGTCTAGGCTCAGTTCAGGTATTAAGAGTGGTTGAAAAGACCGATATTTTTGAAGAGGTTGATCTTCGTTATGTTAATAAACTTTTACAAACAGACGCTATCTGATGGCCAGAATCCTACCACCTTATATTGATAAAAGTTGCAAAAGCGACGCAGAAAAACGACTGTTCACTTTGCTTAAAACGAGCAGTTTCGCAACAGACTGGACGATACTGCATTCGCTAAACCTTGCCCGTCATACCCGGAGGCTCTATGGCGAGATCGACTTTTTGCTGATGATACCCGGCAGGGGAATCTTTGTAATGGAAGTCAAGGGTGGCGATGTGAAATGTACTGACGGTATCTGGTTCTTTACTAACCGCTTTGGCGAAGTTAGCCGGAATAAAAGTCCGTTCAGCCAGGCTCGTGACGCAATGTTCTCCATGCTCGAAGCGATCAGGAAAGAATTCGGCCAGGGGCATCGGCTTACGAAAATGCTTACCGGATTTTTTTGCGCGTTTCCGGATATTTCATTCAGTAAGCATAGCATCGAATATGAACCCTGGCAGATCATGGACCGCAATACGGTTAATGAAGGCCCGGAAAGCTGGTTTAACCACCTGATCGCGGAAACCCGGCTCAAACATCAGCATCAGCAATGGTTTTCCGAAACAGAATCGATACCTAACGTTGAGGATATCGAGCAGTTATGCGGCTTTTTACGGGGCGATTTTGAACGCATCCGCACCAGCGGAGAGCGCCTTGATGATTTTAACCGGCAGGTCAAATCTTACACGGGCGAACAATTTCGGGTGCTTGATCATATCCACCTGAATGAACGCGCTGTTATTCAGGGTAGCGCAGGTACCGGAAAAACTATGATCTCCGTTGAGTCAGCTGTCCGGGCGGCATCCGAAGGCAAAAAGGTTTTGCTGACCTGTTTCAACAAGCTGATCGGCGAATGGATGCGAGAGCAGCTTTCCGACTGGACAGAACAAGTCCGCACTGTCCATCTCCACGAATTGCTGCTGGAGGAATCAAAAGGCTTCGATTACGACCGTTCCATGAACAGTCATCAGGACTTTTATAAATCCTACTTGCCGGGCCTGCTCGGCAGCATGTTTCGCAAAGGGATCATTCCGCAGTTCGATGTACTAATCATCGACGAAGGCCAGGATCTGATCCGGCCGGAATATCTGGCACTTTTTGACGCGATGCTCAAGGGTGGCCTGGCGGAAGGCCGCTGGGAGATCTACGGAGATTTTGAGCAACAGTCCATCTACGGCCAGTTGACCGGGCCGGAGATGTTCGGTCTGCTGCGGAAAAGTGCTACGTATGCCAATTTTCAGCTTCGTGTGAATTGCAGAAATACCCGGCAGATCGGTACAGAAACCGCACTGCTGTCGGGTTTTGAACGCCCTCCTTTTCTGCTTGAACATCTGGAAGGTTTACCCGTGGATTACTGCTGGTACAGTGGTGAGGTCGATCAGTCAAGGCAGCTGACCGATGTACTGGCGGCATTCGCAGCTTCCGGATTGCCGTGGAATGAGCTGGTCATACTGTCCCGTAACCGCCTGGAGCGCTCAGCCTCCCGGCGGGTTAGCGTATGGCCTGTGCGAGAGATCCGCCATCTAAGTGACTTCCATCCCAAACAAGATTTTTTCGGTTTTACGACCATCCATGCCTTTAAAGGAATGGAAGTAAGTCATATAGTAATCACCGACATCAATAACCTAAGTGATGATACGGTCAGGTCCCTCTTATATGTCGGTATGAGCCGGGCCTGTTTCAGACTCACGCTCATGCTGGATGAAGCCCTGAAACCGGAATACCGGGAAATGTTAAAGAAACAAATAGTTTGATATGAGAAACGACTTACTGGATTTTGTCAGACGTGAACTTATCGGGCCGGATCCGGTAAAGCCTCATGTTCAGGAGAACGGGGAAGAGATCCTGATCAACGAGCCGCCGCGGCTGCGTTATGGTGCGGGTGTGTTGTTCCCTTCGGCAGCCCCCTTTTCGGCAGCCGATGCCAATTCATCAGGAGAAGAGGCTGTGCTGGCAATCGCTGCCGGTGAGGCCGATCTACCGGATGCCCCCGCTCCGGATATGCCGGAGAAAAATATTGCCGTTGATATGGCGGAAGATTATGAAGAGGAGATCGGCCTGGCCAATAGTTTCCTTCCTTCGGCCCTGGGGTTCAGCTGTTTTTGTATTATACCCAAAAACGGCTTTCAGGTAAAAGTGACCGCCGGAGCCTATCAGGCCCGGGAACATATTTATCAGAAAGAGGACGGGCAGACTGTACGCCGCCGGGCTTATTTCCGGATATCACTTGACCAAGCCTTTAAGATCGAAGCAGCAGATATTCCATTGGTCCCGCGCTCGGACTTTAATACCAAAATGAAAGATCAGAGCGGCCTGGAAATTCCTTTGCAGCTCAATATCCGTAATCGGACGCATGATGATGGTGTGAGCGGACTGCAGCTGCTGACATTCACCCTCATCAACAGAAATACAGGATCGCAGGAAAGCATCAATAATGAAAATTGTTTTTTTCAGGTGTCTCTGGAAATAGGCGCAGACGAAAAATGTTTTTTTCCTTATAAATCTGCGGTATCCAAAGCAGATAAGGACGATGAGCGATCGAATCTGCTCCTATTCCGCAATAAGCGCACCTTTGCGGTTGGGCATGGATGTTCTCCCTCCTGGGATGACCAGGATACCATTTCCACCGGGTGGATCCGGACGGAGGCCATGCCAACCTACGAAATAAAACCTATTGTTCCTGCTGAACTTCCCGGTGCAGCACTGAAAATGTATGAGCTGAGCGACCGGGCACAGGTAGGCCTGGGTAAATCCCTCAACAGGCTTAACGACGCTTACCGCGAATGGATCGGAGAACAGGAAAAAGCAACGGAATCGCTTAGCCCTGAATATTCGGAAACAGCACGCCAGCATATCAGCAGCTGCCGGGACTGCCTGAGCCGTATGGAGCAGGGCGTGGTCCTGCTGGAAAAAAACGAGCAGGTGGCACTGGCATTCCGGCTGATGAACCGCGCAATGCTGCTCCAGCAACTGCGCTACGGTATTGAAACACGAAACTGGACCATTGAAAAAGGGCAAATAACCGGCCTGCAGGAGGCGGTCATTCCGGATATTGATGATCCGGCTACCTGGAAAAGCGGCCTGGGAGCCTGGAGGCCTTTTCAGTTGGCGTTCATATTGATGAACCTGCACGCGATGTTGGATCCCGGTCATGCTGACCGGGAAATGGTAGATCTGATTTGGTTCCCCACAGGCGGTGGGAAAACAGAAGCTTACTTAGGTCTTTCCGCTTTTACGATCTTTCTGAAAAGGCTCAAAGACCCTTCAGATTCAGGGACGACCGTTTTAATGCGTTACACACTCCGCCTGCTCACCGCACAACAGTTCCAACGGGCCGCTTCGCTGATCTGTGCCTGCGATATGATCAGGAAGGAAAGACCGGGGACACTTGGCCCTGATCGGATTACCATTGGTTTATGGGTCGGGGGGAGCCTGACACCCATTTACCGCCAAGACGCCCGACGGATCTTCGGTAAACTGGAACGGGGACAGGAGGATGATAATCCTTTCATAGTATTGAAATGTCCATGGTGCGGTGCACAAATGGGTTATCTGCCAGAAGAACGCCGCAGCAAGCTGCGCGGATATAAACGCCGGCGTGTTGGTGAACATGAAACCATTGTTTACCAGTGTGATAATACCGCCTGCGATTTCTCGGTGCCGGAATACCACCTCCCTTTACTGGTTATCGATGAAGATATTTATGACCAACCGCCGACACTGCTGATTGGTACGGTAGACAAGTTCGCCATGCTCACTTGGCGTCCCCAGGCACGTCAGCTTTTCGGTTTCAGAAATAATCGGGAACGTATGACACCGCCGGAGCTAATAATTCAGGATGAGTTGCACCTGATATCGGGTCCGCTTGGCTCCATGGTCGGTCTTTTCGAAACCATGATCGAAGAATTGTGTACGGCGAATTTGCAGAAACCGAAGATCATTGCTTCTTCCGCAACCATTAGCAGGGCAAGAGAACAAATCAACGCACTTTACGGGCGCGGTACTCAAAACGTAACGGTCTTTCCCCCACAATGCCTGGATGCCGGTGAATCTTTTTTCGCCCGCGAAGAACGGCAGGCTCCCGGAAGGATTTATGCAGGCATTTTTGCATCAGCTCTGCCGTCCCACGCTACCGCGCAGGTAAGGCTGATTTCGTCACTGATGCAAGCGGTTAAATCGGTCCCGGCTGCAGAAGAAAAACAGCGCGACCCTTACTGGACTTCACTGATCTATTTTAACAGCATACGTGAGCTTGGTCATGCGGCTACCCTGATCCGGGCGGATATTGCCGAATATATGAACGCCATTTTCAGCAGAAAAGGCATCCGGGGTGATGAAAGACGTTTTATTAACCGGGACATAGAACTGACCAGCCGAATCGGTAGCAGCGACATCCCCGAATACCTGGAGCAGCTTTCCAAACCCTATACCGGGGAAAAAGGCGTTTACCCTGTTGACGTCTGTTTGGCGTCGAATATGATATCCGTAGGTGTGGATATCCCGAGGCTGGGACTAATGACTGTCATTGGCCAGCCTAAGACCACCTCTGAATATATTCAGGCGACCAGCCGCGTCGGTCGCTCCAGGACAGGCCCCGGACTGATATTTACCGTTTATAATTGTTCAAAACCGAGGGATCGCTCCCATTTCGAACAGTTTCAGGGATATCATTCAAAAATATACAGTCGGGTGGAACCCACCAGCGTTACGCCCTTTTCCAGTCCGGCCAGGGAGCGTGCCCTGCATTCGGTCATGGTGGGGCTGATCCGTTTCTATGCGGAAAACAGCCGGCTGTTGCCGCGCCCATTTCCGGATGAGGATATTGTTGAACGTGTCCGCAATATTATTCTGGACCGCGTTAGCCTCATCGATGAAGATGAATACGACGCGACGCTCCGGCAGCTTGAAGATAAACTCCGTCACTGGAAAGACGAACTGCCCTTTATATATGGTGATTTCGGTATGCAGGCACAGATGCCGCTGATGTACCCGGCAGGCAGCACTCCTCCGGAAGATATACGGCTGCGCGCCTGGTCGACACCTACTTCCATGCGCAATGTTGACAGCACCTGTGATGCAACGATTGTTAATGCTTACCTTAATATAGACGACAGATAATGGCAGCTAAAAAACCAATACGCCGGTCTCAGTTGATCTCCCCCTGGGGCGTGGGCCAGATGATAAATTTCCCTAACGACGAATCGCTGATGGTAGCCGGACTGGACCTCTGGGAGGAACGTTACGGCGCACTCGACAACGCGGAAGAATTCAGAATAACCGAGGAAAGGTTAGCCCGGAGGCTCAACGTCAGGGATTTTCGCCTGCCTCCCGATTTCCGGGAACCCGGCCCCGGCATTATTCACCCTTCTCTGCGTATCCCATTTATCAGGTTCCCAAAATGGCATTACTGTACACGCTGCGGTCATATGGAGAACGTAAGTATCTTCCATTCAATCAAACCTCTCTGCTCGGGAATGACCTTTGATTCCGGTCGCTCCTGCAGCGACATCCCTCCCGGCAGAAGAAAAAGACTAATTCCGGTGAGATTCATTGCGGTTTGTCCGGACGGCCATATCCGGGATTTTCCGTTTATGGAGTGGGTGCACGAAGGACAGCAGCCGGAAGGCACACACAACCTCCGGCTCCGCGCCGGGCGCAGTTCCGGCGCGCTGTCCGGTATCGACATCTCGTGCAGTTGCGGTGCGCACCGCAGCATGGCCGGCGCATTCAACGACCAGGCGCTCAGCCGCATGGGCATTAGTTGCAGCGGAGATCGCCCCTGGTTGGGTGAAGAAGCAGCGCGCGGAAACGCGAAACATTGCGGCCAGCATCTTATTGTCGTCCAAAAAGGTGCTTCCAATGTCTATTTTCCGCAGGTAAGGAGTTCGATCTATCTGCCGAAATGGGAAAAATCGGTAGACAGTAAGATCGTTGAGGTGCTGGAGAGAAACTGGAGTTTTTTAACCAACAGGATGGAAGGCGGGAAGTTCTCAAGGATGGTTTTTGAGGTTTTAGCCGAGAATTTCTTTCCGCGTGACAAATCAGAATGGTATACCGAAAAACTCCTGGAAGCAGCAGTCCAGCGATATTCTTCGCCCGAGCAGGCCGATCCGGGAGATTCAGAAGAACGGTACCGGAAAATGGAATACGATGCTATTCTTGCCGAAGCCGGCGGAGAAAACCAGGATTTTTATGTAACCAAAAACAGGATAGACGCCTACGAAACCGAAGGAGAAGGGCTGGGGATGCGCGGTTTCAGCAGTATTTCCCTGCTGCATAAGATCAGAGAAACCCGGGCTTTCATCGGTTTTACTCGCTGTCTGCCGGATAATGCCTCTACAATAGAAGAAAAAAAGGACCTGATCCGCCTGGGGCGGTCAATTAGCTGGCTTCCGGCAATCGTGGTAAGAGGAGAGGGTGTCTTTTTTGAATTCAGTCACACAGTATTAAAAAAATGGGCGGAAAAGCCACAGGTAACCGCTCGTGTAAAGAGCTTCGCATCCAGATACAACGACCAGCGGGCCAGGCGTGGCCAGGATCCACGGCTAATCACTCCGGAATACATGCTCATTCATACCTTTGCGCATTTGCTGATCAATCAGTTCAGTTACGAATGCGGCTATGGCAGTTCATCATTACGTGAGCGAATTTACTGCGACCTGGAATTTCAGGGTGAACCCATGAACGGCGTGCTGATCTATACTGCATCCGGGGATTCTGAGGGTTCGCTGGGTGGCCTTGTGCGTCAGGGACAACCGGGCAATCTCGAGGCAATTATCTATAATGCTATCGAAAATGCGCGCTGGTGTTCCGGTGATCCGGTCTGCATCGACAGTCAAGGACAGGGGCCTAATTCCTGCAATCTTGCCGCCTGTCATAATTGCGCTTTACTGCCTGAAACCTGCTGTGAAGAATCCAATGCTCTACTGGACCGCGCCTTAGTGATCGGAACGCTCGATGATCCGGGCATTGGCTATTTTAACGGATAATAACAGAAAAACAAAGATCAGCAAACGATGCTCAGGCCAGTACCAACTTTAACAAACGGTCCAGTTCCGTCCATTGGGTAATGTACACCTGATCTGATTCCTGATAATCTGTGACGCCTGTACCGGACCAGCTGACCAGCACGCCCCGAAGCTGCGTAGCTTTAGTTCGGACGGTCTCATAATCTTTCAGATAGCCCAGCAGTTTATACACACCATTGGCGATATAAGTGCGTTCTTCAGAACGTTTAACTTCAATGATGAAATAATTCGTAACGCCCAATGACGTACGTATCTCCATAATAATATCAGGAATGCGCATACCGGCATTCACACTGTATTTCTTCATGAGCTGGCTATAAGCGCTGTTCACTTTAAAAATCTCAGGCAGACCCTGGTAATAAATGTGCAATTCAGTATCCTCTTTAATAAAAGTGCTTATTTTTACACCGCCATTCCCGATGAGTGAAGCAAATTGTTCGTGCCATCCGCTTTCCGGGCAAAGCTGAAGGATACGAAATATTACTGCTAATTCATATAGCCGATCTCTGTCCAGCGGCATCAGAACATGCCGATTAATATTTTCGGCCAGATAAACCTCCGGGCGTTGTATACAAAGTCGAAACTCTTCAGCGATCACTGAAAGTTCCCGATAATAAGAATTCCTTGAGTTACTGATCTTCCTGATCAGCGCAGGGCTTAGTTCGGATATACCACCACATTTCTGCAACTGAACATCTTTCAAGATCTTTGCAGCGATAAGCGAGGTTTGTGCAAGCCGGTTTTTCCATACATGGTCTGACAATAAACTTTCGTCCAGCACCGAAGATTTAATTTCAGCAGATGTCTGGAAATAAAACGACAACTGATAAAATTGCTGAAGGAGATATTTAAGAATCCTGTTTTCAGGCAAATCAAAAAAGGAAGAACGGTCTATGGTAACATATAAGGAGGAATCCATTCCTTCTGCCAGACGCCGGGTAAAGGTCTCCTGCCAGTGTACCCGCCCCCGAATACCGGTCCTGCTGGCTTCCTGTCTGGAGATGATCGCTTTTGTAAGGCGTCTGAGTAATTCCGGCGCCAGGTGATTCAAAAATCGTGGTATGTGATCAGACATCAGCAGATTAACCTTCGCCAGATGTCCCAAATCTTTATCAGACAACTTTGTGATATTGGAAAATATCTCACCGGGCGTGCTTATTCTGGAATGTTTCTGTACATACCGCCAAAGATGGCCTGCGGTTTCTGCTTCGATCTCCTCATGCATTCGGTTGTTCCAGCAGTCTTTATCTCTTTTTAGCGGCATGAAGTCAGATTTCTCCGTTATTGTTATTTGACGCAGTTAGGTAATTTGGTTCCAGATCGAAAAAGCCGTTTAGGTAATCCTGCAGGTCGGCAGGCTCCTGTCCGCTGAGGTGAACACTAACTATCTTATAGAATTGCCGGATTTCCTGGGGCGTCACACCCTCCAGCTGCGGTATGACGATCCCGCACAGTCCCGCGCTGAATTCTTGAAAACCGGCGATTTCAAAATACTGAAGAAGATCCATTATAATAGCAGGCCCAAGTTGTTTCGGCGAACCATTCATTATTTCCCTGACGAAATTTAGTACGTTCTCCGGCGGTGCTTCAGATGATTCTGTGCGATAATTATCAATGAGCAGCTTCATTTGTGCTGCCGATGGCACCGGTATATTTATAAATGCGAAACGCCGCATGAACGCATACGATAGCATAAACAGGCTGCTTTTATCATAGGTATTCATTGTTCCGATAATTCTCCAGTTAAGACCTGCGAAGTAAATGCCCTGAGCCGAATCAAAATAACTTCTACTGCCCTGACTTACCCTTAACCTCACGGGCAGACCGTTTGACCTGAACGGCAGATCTACGCCTCTGCCGGAAAGTAATGTAAAAAGCGGTCCGAAAGCCTTGTCGATCTCCGCCCGGTTGATTTCATCGAGAATGATCCATTTATTCTCACGGATGCTTCTTAAAATAATTCCTTCCTGAAACTCCAGCTGGCTGTCGGCGGCAGGCATATATCCACCGATCGTATCAAAAGTACTCCATTCCGCAGTGGCGGTAGCGGTGATATATCCTCTGCTATATCCCGTTCGCACAGCTTCTTCGGCCAGATATTCAGCGATGGTCGTTTTACCGGTTCCAGGTGGACCAGTCAGAATAAGATGCTTGCCTGTATTGACGAAATTGGCGGCAGTGCTGATGGGGCCGTAATCCATCTGCATTTTTTTTTCAGCAAATGTTTCCGGATCGGGCGCAAATTGATCAGCAAGTGACCCTGTCTCCTGTTCAGCGTCTTCGGCTATCCCGGAAATCCTGTCGGACCATGTCTGCGCTCGCGGCAGCAGATAAACTTCTTCATTTTTCACACCGGCCATAAACTCGCTACCAAAGAAGGTCTTCAAATCTTTCTCCCGTCCCGGATACTTATCAAGCAGTGCACGGATTAATGTCAACGCTTTGACCTCAGACAAGTCTGAAACAACCACATCGGGTTCTGCCTTAGTCATAGGGCCAATGCCGGCGATATCAAATGAATTGCTATAATGTGTGAGATCGGTCCTGCTCAACGGCTGGTCCAGTCTGAAATCTATGGAAACCTGAATCGTATACGTTTCGTTCTGAGGAGCATAAGGCGCTTTTGTGATATGTCCCAGGGCAATCAAACCTCTATCCCAGGTTGCTTCAGGATCTTCGCTTTCGCCAAGTACCATGAACACTTTTTGCTCCCGAAACAGCTTTTCCTTCATACCGCTCAAACCTGCTATGGTTATCTTCTGATCACCTGCGTTGACGGACCTGACCACGGCTGGGTGGCGAATGCTAATAGTATAAAACTCACTAATTTCCATAATCGACGCCACAATTTTATCCAGATCTGCGTCGCTTATGTCCTTATAATCATTAAATACCTGTACAAGCGACTTGTTCTTCTTTTCCATAGTCCGCTGATGCCAGCCTTTGCGACCGTTGTCAAAGTAAGGGTCCAGATTATCCTGATTATTATTGAGGGTTGTAACTTTGATGTTGTACCGACTGGATAACACTCTGTAATAACTGCCCCGGTTTGCATAACGCGGATCTGTCGATGGTTTCTTCGCAAAATAAAGGTTAACAAAGAAAATCTTTTCCTGAACGTTCAGTGCTTCGGGAGAGGGTATGATCATAGGGATTTCTGGTCTGTCGGTTTTAAATTATCAATCCGCGATTACCGCGTATATAAAGACATTAAGGCCGATTTACGAAAATCTGCCGGTTAGGCTTATTGGCTTATCATACTAATGTTTTCCGGGAAGGTCCGGGCTTGCTGGTTTTTGCATGCGGAAAAAGTGCTGCCAGTTCTTCAAAACCCGCGCTTCCCGCCATGTAAAGCTCCATACTTTTTTTCATGACCGGTTCCACCAAGCGGCCCACGTCGGCGTGTTTCTGACGTTCGCGTATCTTGGAAAGGAAAAGAATTGTGATCAGGCTACTACCATCGTTATGGGCCACCGACCGGATCAACGCGAAGTCCTTACTGTCCAGGCTGGCGAAATCGTTGCCATCAACCTTATCGCCGCCGAGGCGCCAGTTCTTGCCCACTTTTCCGATATGGCGTTCCGAGTGCAGTTCCGTATCGCCGAAAAGGATACAGCAGGGCATTTTTGTTCCCTTTGCTGCATAAAGTTCAGGCGAAAGCAGGCGCCTGGCAAATACGGCGTTGATATTCAAAGCCCGCTGTTTGCTGAGCAGCACCGGCCGATGTGCCGCGAACAGACCGAGATCTGAGTCGGTCAGGGATCTTACTATAATCAGTTCATTGTCTGGCTCCATCATTTCTAAACTAATGCTTCTGCTTTTATTTCCGGACTTACAAAAAGCGCACATCCCGCAATCAGCGATCTTAATACTTCCGTACCTACCGCTTTGGCCAGCAGTGGTGGCACCGCGTTGCCGATCTGACGGAAAGCCGGGTTCATTGTACCGGAAAAAACAAAACCGTCGGGAAAAGACTGCAGACGCGCCGCTTCCCGCACGGAAATGGTCCGGGCCTGAACACTATCATAATGAATATGGCTATAACCGTCCTTACCCAGATGCGCCAGCAGTGTACGGGCCGGCCTGTCAGATTCCATTTTGCGCCATTTATTGGGGAATTTATTGGCTGCATACGGTGGCACGATTGAAGCTTTCAGCTTTTTCCATTCTTCGGAACCCGCGATGATCTCTTGCCCTTGCGCCCCGAGTTCGGTCAGTTTTTCCTCCAGCATTTTTTCTGCATGGCGGTAAGCTTCCGGATACTGATCGCCCGGAAGCATCCTGGCAAACAGTGCATAATCACGCGGCAGGTAACGGATCACCTGATCCTTGATATGGGGCTTACCTTCAAAGCCCGGCCAGTTACGCATGAGGCGTACATATCTGCCGGGTCGCACCGGTGCAGTGTATGGCACGAGTTCATCAAGCCTCCGGGCACCGCGTTTGAGCGTTCCTGCCAGCAGGGCCTCACGGGCATTGATCTCCGGCAGGTCTCCGGTAGCTTCTTTTGCGGTTACTGCAAAAGACAGTTCCTGAGCTGGTTGCGGTGCTTCGTGATAATGAACCGGCTTCTCATTGTTAAATATGGACAAACTCGCGTTGATCATTTTCAGTGCAACGGCCCTGCTACCCTCGTAGCCTGATGGCAGGTCGATCCAGTGCGAGGGTGCTGGAAAAACGATATGGTCGCAAACCTCTTTAATATAAGCGATCAGGAACATCCTTTCGCGGGTTTGGGGAACGCCGTAATAGGCGGCGTTCAGGATCGTATAACCTACGGTATAGCCTTTTTCTTCCAGTACTTCGCTGATCTCTTCGGCGATATTATGTCCGGCGTGATTCAGGATATCCGGCACGTTCTCCATAATGACCGCCAGCGGTGCACAGGCGGTGACATAATCCAGGTATTCGATATATAATTTCGCCCGGGGGTCATGCCGGAAAGCTTCGGGATGTTCTGCTACTTCGCGGAGTTTGGAGCGGCCAACCCGGGCAAAAGCCTGACACGGAGGACCGCCGATGATAATATCAAAAGCCAGGGAAACCGGACCCAGGTTCAGTTCTTCGGTCAGATCAGCAGGTTTGGTTTTGGTAATATCCCGGGCGATGCTATGTGGTTCGGCTCCGCCATGAAAGTTAATACCATGCGATCTTGCAGCGTCCGGGTCGAACTCCAGTGCTGCGGAAATTTCCGCGCCGACCGCATGCAGTCCCAGCGAGAGACCGCCGCATCCGGCGAACAGATCGAGAACACGCGGAACACCGCCGGAACGGATCCGACTTATTTTCTGCTCAATGGCACTTTTATTGACTTTCCGCATAATCTCCAAATATATTATAAAATACAATAATGAATTTTAATAATCAAAGGGAGATTTACCAACATTTTAACATATTAAAAAGAGACAATTAATATTGCTCACTTTCCTAAAATTTTTAGCTTTGTTTAATTCCCGGTAATTTATGTCAACAAATGTCAATATCACCTCCGGCGGTATCCGGAAGCTACTCGCGAAATACACAGCTGAACAAGCCGTAGCCGAATATATTTGGAATGGTTTTGATGCAGGTGCAACCATTGTTGAATTGAACTTTGATGGTAGCCAGCTCGGTAAACTCGATTTTCTGCAAGTTCAGGACAACGGCTATGGTATCGACTTCAGTCAGCTCGAAAAGAAATTTTTTCCTTTTTACGAGTCTGAAAAGGCAATAGAAATTTCTGCGCCCGTTCATACTTCTCTGATGCATGGTAAAAACGGAGTAGGGCGTCTGACATTTTTTACATTCGCGCACCTGGCCGAATGGGAAACAACATATAAAGGAAGTCAGGGAATGGAATCAGGCAAGATCTTTATCGATCAGGCCACACTCAAAAGTTACCAACCAGAAAAATTACCGAATGCCGCGTCTACAATGACAGGTACCAGGGTGACTTTTAAAAACGTTCAGTTATCTCTCACTGATGTGGTAGTAACTGTACTTCCATTTTTAGTTTCAGAGTTTTGCTGGTTTCTGGAATTAAACCAGGCAAGAAACTATCAAATACTAGTTAATGGCGAACCACTCGACTATTCCACTAATATAGCCGACCGGGACGACAACATCGAAATTCTTTATGAAAAAAACAATACTGTATTTACCGGAAAATTTATCCAATGGAAATATCCTCTGCATAAGGAACTCTCCAAATATTATTTTCTGAATAGCAACGGGATTGAAGTATATAAGGACTTCACCACCCTAAATAAAAAGGGAGATGAATTTTTTCACAGCGTTTATATTCAAAGCAATTTCTTTGATAACTTCAATGCTGGGATAGAAGTACCTGACAACCAGTCATTATTGTTTGGGAAGGCTAAATCATCCCCTGAATATAAATTCCTGATCCGCAAAATCAATGAATATGTCCGTGCCAAACGCAAGCCATATTTGCGCACCTTCGCCGCAAGGCTCGTTGAAAAATATGAACAAGACGGTATTTTGCCACATTATGCAACCGAATGGGAGGAAAAGTATAGAAAACCACAATTAGAAGAAACTTTGATTGGTCTCTATGAGGCGCAACCCAAGTTGTTTACTAACCTGAATGTTGATCAAAAGAAAACATTCGTGCGGTTTCTTGACCTGATATTGGATTCCAACGAACGACAAAGCCTTTTTCCTATTCTCGATGAAATTATCGAACTGGAACCGGAAGAACGCGAGGATCTGGCTAAGTTGTTTCAAACAACAAAACTAAATCGCATAATTGACACTATTAAGTTAATCGAAGACCGTTACAAAACGTTCTACCAGTTGCGTGACTTAGTCTTTGAACCTTCTCTCAAAGCCAATGAAGTGGATCATTTACAAAAAGTTATCGAAAGCCATTACTGGTTTTTCGGTGAACAATACCATTTGGTCACGGCGGCTGAACCTAAATTCGAGGAGGCGTTGCGACGTTATACCTACCTGCTTACCGACAAAGATACCACTACTGAAATTGAACACCAGCACAAATTAAAGGAAATGGATATTTTTGCCTGCCGTCAGAACGTACTTGCTGACCGCATCGAAAATATTGTAGTTGAACTCAAGCATCCGACGGTGGCGTTGGGAAATGAACAATACACACAAGTCGACCAATATTTACAAGTCATTCTCAAGCAACCAGAATTTAACGCAGCTAATATGTATTGGGAGTTCTATCTTGTTGGCAATAAGTTCAATACTTCAGGCTTTATTGAAAGGCAAATCTCTACAAACAAGAACCATGGTCAAGCGGGTCTTGTACTTTCCATAGATGACGGCCGTGTTAAAGTGTTTGTAAAAAAATGGAGTGAAGTATTTGCCGATTTTGAGATCCGGCATAAACACCTGGATGCCAAGTTGAAACTCGAACGGGAATTTTTGGCAAACGAAATGCGCACTGCGGCAGAGGTGGTGGTTTCCATACAGGAAAACACAGCTGTGCAACCGGAACAAGTTAACCTACCTGCATCAATCAAATAACTCGAAGGAAGTTGCTGTTAATTTATTTTTTCTCTTGGAATAGTCGATAACTTCTTATTCCTATCTGAATTGACCATGTTAAAGGAAATGCCTGTCACTGATTTGATGGATTTAGCAAGAGACTCAAATTTATGTACACGTTGAATCACAGCGATATTATTGTCAAAATATCTCACTAATTAAATATTAATAAAATATATTTGATAACTATCCTGAATTATCACAATGCAAAAATCAGAAAACCGCTTATTCAAAGTAAACGAATTAGAACTTTGGGCGCATCAAAAGGATGCTATCAGAGACATCTCATCATATTTAGAAAACTATAATCAGAAGTCATTTTTGGTTAAAATGCCAACAGGAACTGGAAAAACCGGTGTGTTTGCCTGTTTAAGCCGAGTTGCTTACCCTGATCTGAATTACATCATCATCACTCCAAGTACTGCATTAAAATTTCAAATTGAAACTGAACTAAAAATCGATTTCTGGAAGAAAATAAATAAGCCGGTTGAGAGTTTGCCAAAGCAAGAGATCACGACATTGTTACCGACTGATGTGGAGGATATTGTTGAGGAAATTCGAGGTAAACAATTTATCATAGTTACCACTATACAAGCTTTACAAGCAATAGCGGTAAATGAAAAATATGAAAGTCAATACAAGGAACTACAGCAACGTACTGATTGTCTGATTTTTGACGAAGGGCATAAGGAACCCGCCTATACTTGGGGTGAGACTGTTCGCTCATTCAAGAAACCAACTGTCTTATTTTCGGCAACACCATACAGGAATGATTATAAAGTATTTAATGTTGACAAGGAAAAGTTTTACTCGCTGGAACATCGGTATTGTGAAAAGCAACACATCCTTCGTAAACTGGAAGTTCTCCCGTTAAAATCACAACAACCAGGTCCAGCGGGTTTTGTGAATCAATTGTTGTCAGAAATGATCAAAATATCTCCCGACCTGCAAAAACAAGGGATCAACACGCCCAAGGTGATCATCCGTTGCGAAAACAGTAAGGATATTGAAAATGTGGTCACCTCCCTTAAAAAATTGAAATACAAAGTTATCGGTATTCATGATACGTTTTCAACTACCGGTAATTACAGCGACGAGGTTCCTACGAAAGAGGAACAGGCGAAATACCAGTTTTTTGTTCATCAGTTTAAATTGATCGAAGGCATAGATAACCCGGAGTTTTGTATTGTCGCACTTTATTCCGATTTCAAAAATACCCGGCTGTTAATTCAACAGATCGGCAGGGTCTTGCGAAATCCGATACAAAAACCAGATTCAACAGCTTATCTTTTCGGAACGGATCAAAAAAAACTAAGTGAAGATTGGTCAAAATATCTTGATTACGATCAGCTGATCGATACACGTAAAAAATTGTTTGACGTAACCGATATATTAAAAGTCAACAAAGAGGCATCGACATTGTACTTCAGCGGGGCCTTTCGCGATCTTGTAGATGTTAAAAATATTTCGTTGGTCAAGAGTTTGTTATTTCAAAAAAAGATTAATGTTTTTTACCAGGATCCAGCACTGACTTTTCAAACTTTAAGTGAGCAATTACTGGAAGAGTGGGGTAAAAGGGATTACTATATTTTAAAACAGGAAGTAATTGATAACAACAAATTGCTCATATTATATATCAAATATGAAAACTCACCTATCGTTAAGGAAGGAATCTTTATAGAACAAAAGTTGGCACTAACGTTCTTGCGCTTTGACCAGGATTATGTTTTCTACTACGATAGTGAGGGAAACACACCAATGTATCAAATAGAAGAGCTATCCCCTGTTCCTCGGGAAACACTGGCTAAATTATTCAAGGACAAGAGAGCGTTTAACAAGGTGTTTTTGATGAATACAGACATAGGTGGACAGCAAGTACGCAATAAGGAATTACATTCTGGAGCTGTTGAAAATACAGCGCCAGGATTGGCTGACCACTCTTATTTCCCAGCGAGATTGGAGGGAACTGTATATGAAAATGGCGCAGTTAATCGTAGATACGTCGGTTTTCAATATGGCCGAGTTAGCGACTTCAGTAATAATCGCATGGATTTTTCAGAATATCAATCTTGGCTAGACTATGTAAAAAAATTATTGTCACAATCGGTTCCATATTCAAAAGCAGGAAGCTTTTTTAATCGATTTGCCCAAAAAGTTGATCCTCCTATAAATCCGCAGGCCGCATCTATTTTATTGGATATCGATAGTGAATTATTAGAACAATATCAATTCGGGGAGCACCAGGAAAATGTGGAGTTTGAAGACTTATGTGCCGTAATCAAGAATCAAACTTTTACACTAAAGGTCAATAACCTAGATTGCTTATTTGTGATAAAGTATGTGAAAGAGTATAAAAAATTCACCTTAGAATGTCCTGCCTTAAAAGAAATGGTCCAAAATATTACTCCTGACGAAGCAGACTTGCTTGCCTATCTTAATGCTACCCAGTCTTTTCGTGTTGTGATCGAAGGCAACGAATATGTATATGCATACAAGAATTTTTTTAAACCCGGTCAAAATTTAATTAGTAAAAACAAGGACCTAGACATCAACCAAATCTTTCACTCTCATCAATGCGTGTATAAAATTGGATCAGAAAAAGGCAGCAGCAAACTCAAGGTGAGTAATAATCTTTGGCATCAGGACACCCTGTTTGGCTTGATTGCCAGGTGCGGAAAAGGATATAATGATACTCAACTTGAAACAGACTGCGATTTCGAGCATTTACTTTGTGATGATTTGAACGGCGAACTAGGAGACTTCATTGGTCTAAACACCAAAACCAATCGTGTTGTATTCATTCATGCAAAAGCGAAAAGGTCTAAAATATCCGCGTCAAATTTTCAAGAGGTTTGTGGTCAGGCAACAAAAAATCTTGATTATCTTACGCCGTATTTTGACCGGCAGCCTAAAGCCAATATTCAAAAGTGGAGTCAGCCATGGGCGGTTGCCAAAGTTGGTACAGTACCTAATCGTGTGATAAAAGGAGGGTTAACGCCTAAACAATTCTGGACAAAATATATCTCGTTGATAAGTGATCCAACCACCTCGAGAGAAGTATGGCTGTTTGTCGGGGATATGTTTGATTATCCTTCATTTAAGAAGGAGATTAACAAAAATGATATTAAATCCGTCAAACCAGAAGTTATTCAACTAATTTATTTATTGCGGGCAACGTGGAATAGTGTTGCTTCCGTAGGTGCACAATTAAAAATTTATTGTTAGCAAAACCTGCTAATTTGGATCAGGGTAATTATTCGTTGTCCCGATTTGATAATAGTCCAATGGGACTTTGTTCATTAACAAGTGCCAACACAAAACGACGACGTTATTCAAAAAGTTCGATACTTACCTTTTGCTTGATAGCTAGTTCAATAATTTACTCTCCGCTTATATAATGTCCATAAACGCTATTTTCTTCAAATCTTCCCTAAAGGAGTTTGGATCTAGCCCAGTGTGGGCTACTTTGGAAGAAAGCCCCTTGAACGAGGGGCTTTTCTTATTTACTTATATTATCCATTAGCCAACGGGTGGCAGTTCGGCGCTTGAATATCAAACTTAACAATTCACAATCGGGTATATTCAAGGCTTCTTGCTTTTCGCTCAATCCAGTCAATTTAAGCTACAGGCAACAAAAAGCAAAACTTGCTGCCCTCGCCAAGCTCGCTTTCAACGCTAATTCTACCTGCCTGTGCCTCAATAAAGTCCTTAGCTATAGCTAATCCCAATCCTGTGCCGGTTTGTTCACCATTGGTGCCGGGTATTTTGAAGTATCGGTCGAAAATACGGGATAGGTATATTTGCTCAATTCCTTGCCCATGGTCTTTAACTGCAAATTCGATAGTATCTTTTTTGAGTTTTTTAACCGATAGTTCAACCTCACTATTTTCACGACTATATTTAACTGCATTGGATAAAAGGTTGATCAAAACCCAGGTTGACTTATCAAGATCGGCCCTAACATTAGGCAAAGCATCATCACAGGTTATTTTGATGCTAACATGACGCTGATCGGCAAGAAACTTAACGGCTTTAACGGCATATTCTACAATATTTTTAGGATGTGTGCTACCAAAGTTCAGTTGTATTTTACCGGTTTCCAATTGGCCCAGGTCCAATAGCTCGCCGGTAATTGATAATAGTCGCTTGGTATCATCCTCAATATTTTCCAATAATGAGCGTTGTTCAGTATTTATTTCGCCAATACGGTTATCTTCCAATAGCTTTAAACTCATTTTGATGGAGGATATCGGTGTTTTCAGTTCGTGGGATATGGTAGCCATAAAATTTGTTTTGGCTTCATCAAGCTCCTGAAACTCGGTAATATTCTTTAGGATAATAACTTTACCAATAAACTTGTCCTGGTTGGTAACATCAAGTACCTCCTTAGTAAAAAAACTTTCTTTCCCATCGGCGAATATCTTTAATTTGACATTATCGGTGATCAGGATATTGCGCAACAGGTCGTTTTCTTCGGCAACATGATGCGCGAAAGTGTTGATGAGATTTTCTTTGTGGATCCCCATCAAATTACAGGCAACATCGTTAACAAAAATGATATTTTGTTTATCGTCCAAACCGATCAGGGCATCGTGCATTGAATTGATGATAGTTTCAATCCGTGTTTTCTCAAACAGTATCCGGGCAAGATTGCTGTTTTCAAATTCGCTTAGTTTTGCAGCCATTTGGTTAAAAGAGTCGGCCAGTTCGCCATATTCATCTTTTGAAGAAAATACCAGGCGTTTATTGTAATTCTTTTTAGCGATCTCAAGCATACTTGTAGTTAACTCGCGGATGGGTGTTGCGATGTATCCGGGGAAATTTACAATAAAGCTAAAAGCTACTAAAAAGCAAAACGTACTTATCAGGGCGATCAGTATGAGCGCATTCTTAGCGGTGTTGTTAGCTTTGCTATCCTTTAATCGAATGGCGTTCATGTTCAGGGTATTAATGTCGGCCATCACATTCCGCATGTTAAGGCTGATCTCAGATAGTTTTATCGGGTCTGACTGCACGGCCTGATAACGCACGAACAATGCCTGGAGGGTGTCTGTTAAAGCCCCTTCGCCTTTTTCTGTAATATTATGCGCCTGTTTTGTAATGTTGGCCTGAATGTCTTGTAGCCTATTTGGGTATTGGCTGTCCCGGGCGTCCAATAACTTGCCTATATTTTTGGTATAGAGCAGCGTATTGTAATTATCTTTCAATATCGCGCGCGAATCGTTCGACAATTGTTGCAGGTAATAAATGGCAAGTCCCGAACATAACAAAGCCAGTAAGAACAAAAAGCTAATACCGGCACGGAGTTTATTTTTAATGCTCATAATCAGGAAAGAATTATGATATCGATATTGGTTTTCGACATCTTGTTTAATAATTGGGTAAATACAGCAGTTTTTAAAACAAGCTGGTAAAATTTGAATTGCGGTTTACCGATGCAGATGGTGGTGATGTTATACGATTCGGCAGTTTCCCAAATTGCTTTGGCAATGTTATTGCTTTTCACCTTTAACAATTCTCCACCCAATTGGGTAGCCATTTTGAAATTGTTGATGAGGTGACGCTGTGCCGCGAGATTGATCTTGTCGCTGCTCTCATTATCGGTTTGTACATATAATACGTACCATTTTGACTGGTAATAAGATGCGAGCCTTGCCGTTTTGCGGATAATTACTTTCGCGGTTTCTTCGTTGGTGCTGATGCAAGCCAAAAACAGTTCGGGCCGAAGTTTTATATTTTGGGGCACCTCGATATTGATCTTGCGCTCAACCTGGTGTGCTACTTCTTTTAATGCCAGTTCGCGTAGTTGCAATATCCGTTCTGCCTGAAAAAAGTTATTAAGTGCGGTAGGCACTTTCTTAATATCGTATATCTTACCTGCTTTTAAACGATCTATCAATTCGTCAGCTGTGAGGTCAATGTTTACCACCTCGTCGGCCATTTCCAAAACACGATCGGGCACCCGTTCGCTTATCGCTACGCCGGTGATGGATTTCACTTCTTCGTTCAGGCTTTCCATGTGTTGGATATTGATGGCGCTTATCACATTGATACCGGCATTCAATATTTCTACTACATCCTGCCAGCGTTTCTCGTTACTGCTGCCTTCAATATTAGTGTGTGCTAATTCATCTACGATCACTACATCCGGGTGAGCATTGATAATTGCTTTCAGGTCCATTTCTTCCAGCTCCTTGCCTTTATAAAAAAGCTTACGGCGTGGTATAACCGGGATATCCTGCAATTGTGCTTCGGTTTCTGCACGTTTATGGGTTTCTATATAACCAATTTTCACATCGATGCCACTGCGCAACAAAGCATGAGCCTCGACCAACATGCGGTAGGTTTTACCCACACCGGCGCTCATACCAATATATATCTTGAACTTCCCCCGTTTTGACCGTTTGATCAGTTCCAGGAAATGTTCTGTCGGCCGTTCTTTATTTTCATCACTCATAATCCTTAAACTTTAATAACAAGGGGTAATTACCCCTTGTTATCCACGCGTTGCTTATCAAACAAACTATAGCCAACAATGAACGTAAGAGGCTATAAATCCACGTGTATCTTTAAACCCAATGTTTATTTAAGTTCGTCCAAAGCAACATTCAGTTTCAGTACATTTACCTTTGCCGGGCCGAAAATGCCCCACAATGGTTTTTCGGTATGCTCATTTACCAATGCCGTAATTTTATCGGCCGGAACGTTGCGTATCTTAGCGATACGGGCAACCTGTACCCGCGCTCCGGCAGGTGACAGGTCGGGGTCTAAACCACTTCCCGAGGCGGTCACTAATTCTGCCGGTATCTGGCTGCGGGTAACACCCGGGTTATGCACCAAAAAAGTATCGATGCGTTTAGCAACATCTTTTAGGTAATCCGGGTTGTTCGGGCCTTTGTTCGAGCCACCCGAACCGTCGGCGTGATAATCAACAGCCGAGGGACGTGTCCAAAAGTATTGGTCTTTGGTAAATTTTTGGCCTACGCTGGCATAGCCTACTACTTTACCGTTCACGATAATGGTTTCACCATCGCCGTTACCGGGGGTGAGTTTACCTACAGCGGCAATAAATAAAGGATATACGCCACCCATCAAAACAATAAGAATGATGGTGATCTTTAAGGATGGCAAAAAGTATGCTTTCATGTTATTGAGTTTTTAATATTAAATGAATAATGCGACCGCCAGATCGATCAGTTTGATACCGATAAAAGGGATCAAGATACCACCTAAGCCATAAATGAAAAGGTTTCGGCGTAGCAGCGCACTTGCGCCAATGGGTTTATACGCTACACCACGCAAGGCGAGGGGTATCAGCATCGGTATAATAATGGCATTAAATATCACTGCCGATAAAATAGCAGATTGCGGGCTGTGCAACCCCATAATGTTCAAGGCTTTCAGTGCAGGGATTGATACCATGAATAAAGCCGGTACAATAGCAAAGTATTTGGCAACGTCGTTAGCTATAGAAAAAGTGGTTAGCGTGCCGCGGGTCATCAGCAATTGTTTGCCTATTTCTACTATCTCGATCAGCTTGGTTGGGTCGTTATCCAGGTCAACCATATTCCCGGCTTCTTTAGCGGCCTGTGTGCCACTGTTCATGGCCACACCTACATCTGCCTGCGCCAACGCCGGCGCATCGTTTGTACCGTCGCCCATCATGGCTACCAGTTTGCCCCCTTGCTGTTCGTGCCTGATATAGTTCATTTTATCTTCTGGTTTAGCTTCCGCGATAAAATCATCAACACCAGCTTTTTGGGCAATAAACTTAGCAGTAAGGGGGTTGTCGCCGGTCACCATCACAGTTTTAACGCCCATTTTACGCAAGCGTTCAAAACGTTCGGCAATGCCGGGCTTGATGATATCCTGTAATTCGATAACGCCTAAAATTTTCTCATTTTCGGATACCACTAAAGGTGTACCGCCATTTGATGAAATAACACGGACCTGCTCGGCAGTTTCTACCGGGAATACATGGCCTGCTTTTTCGGCGATATTCCGGATCGAATCGAACGCACCTTTACGGATACGTAAGCCATCGGGGGTATCCAAACCGCTTGAGCGTGTTTCGGCAGTGAACTTGATGAACACCGAGTTTTTAGGTGCGGTAACCGATAGCATGTTTTTGGTCTGTTCGGCCAGTTCTACTATCGATTTACCTTCGGGCGTTTCGTCTGCCAGCGAACTTAGTACACAGGCGCGAACAAAGGCAATTTCGTCAACACCATCGGCAGGGTAAAAATTGGTCGCCTTGCGGTTACCAATGGTAATAGTACCTGTTTTATCAAGTAGTAGCGTATCTAAATCGCCTGCGGTTTCAACCGCTTTGCCCGATTTGGTAATTACATTGGCTCGCAACGCCCTGTCCATCCCCGCAATACCGATGGCCGATAACAGGCCGCCGATAGTTGTAGGTATTAAACAAACAAACAGGGAGATAAATGCCGCTATGGTGATAGGTGTATTAGCATAGTCACCAAAAGGTTGCAGGGTAACGCAAACGATCACGAATATCAGCGTAAAGCCGGCAAGCAAAATAGTTAAAGCAATTTCGTTAGGCGTTTTTTGGCGCGATGCACCTTCAACCAACGCGATCATTTTATCCAAAAAGCTTTCGCCTGGTTGTGTGGTCACCATTACTTTTATCCTGTCGGATAACACTTTAGTCCCCCCTGTTACCGATGATTTATCACCGCCCGATTCACGGATAACCGGTGCGGATTCGCCCGTAATAGCCGACTCATCGATTGTGGCGATACCTTCAATAATTTCGCCATCGGTAGGAATGTTATCACCACTTTCGCAAATAAACACATCTCCCTTTTTAAGTTGAGATGACATTACTTTGGTTTCTTTGCCATTCACCAATAAACGAGCGGGTGTCTCTTCGCGGGTTTTGCGCAGGCTCTCGGCTTGTGCTTTGCCGCGTGCCTCGGCAATAGCCTCAGCAAAATTGGCGAACAACACAGTAAGCAGCAAAACGATAAAGATGGAAAGGTTGTAACCAAAGCCGCCCTGGCCTTTGTTAGCAAAGGAGTATAAGGTTACAACCAGCATCACCACGGTACCAACCTCAACCGTAAACATTACGGGGTTGCGCACCAGTACGCGGGGATCAAGTTTAATAAAAGATTCTTTTAAAGCGCCTTTTACCTGATCGCCCTGAAACAATGTATTTTGAGTTGATTTCATTTTCTTAATGATTATTTGATAGATACGTGTTCGGCAATTGGACCTAAAGCTAACGCGGGGAAGAATGATAAGGCGGCAACGATAAATATCACTGCGAAGATCATGATCCCGAAAGTCACGCTATCACTTTTTAAAGTACCTGCCGATTGCGGAATGAACTTTTTATTAGCTAACAATCCCGCGATGGCGACAGGGCCAATAATTGGCAAAAACCGGCCGATAAACATTACGATACCTGCGCTAACATTCCAGAAAATGGAATTATCGCCCAATCCTTCGTAACCAGATCCGTTATTAGCTGAACTGGAGGTAAACTGATATAACATTTCTGAAAATCCGTGGAAACTTGGATTAGCCAGCCATGCCGATGGTTTTTCTGCCCAATCGATGTTAGGGAAATGCACCAGTATATACGATGCAATTGCTGTACCGACCAATATCATAAATGGGTGCAGTAATGCGATGAGCGAGGCGATCTTCATTTCCCGGGCCTCTATCTTCCTCCCCATAAACTCCGGTGTTCGGCCAACCATCAAACCGGATATAAATATGGCTATGATGATAAAGATGTAGAAGTTCAAATACCCAACACCAACACCTCCATAAAAGGCATTGATCATCATGTCAAACATCTGGCTCATGCCCGACAGGGGCATCATGCTATCGTGCATGGCATTGACCGAGCCGTTGGAGGTAACTGTTGTACATACGCCCCAGTACGCCGAAGCAGCAGCTCCAAAACGCACTTCTTTGCCTTCCATTGAACCGCCCGGCTGGGTGATGCCCATGTGTGTTATTGCCGGACTGCCATTTACTTCGGCATTGATGGACGGGATGAGCATAATTAAAAACCCCACCGTCATTACCCCAAAGATCACCCAGGATAATTTTTTACGTCTAAGGTAGAAACCCAATGCAAATACCAAGGCAATGGGGATCAAAATAATGCTGATGTTCTCGACCATGTTGGTCAGGTAGTTGGGGTTCTCAAGCGGGTGGGCGGAGTTTGCACCAAACCATCCTCCGCCGTTTGTTCCCACTTGTTTAATAGCGATCATGGCGGCGGCAGGCCCGCGCGATACATGGGCTGTATCGCCCTGCAAAGTGATAAAGGTGTCTTTGCCTTTAAAACTCGTTGTTGTACCGTTGAAAGCTAAGATAATTGCGACAACTATGCTAACAGGCAACAACACCCGGGTAATACTTTTCAGGAAAAAATCCCAGAAGTTACCCAGCTTATCGGTCACCTTCTCCTTCATGGCTTTAAATACCACCATCATAGCGGCAAAGCCGGTTGCCGCACTTACAAAGTGTAAAAAGGTAAATACAAATAGTTGAGTGTAATAGGTAGCACCGCTTTCGCCCGAATAATCCTGCAAATTGGTGTTTGTAATAAAGCTGATTGCTGTATTAAATGCGAGGTCGGGCGTTTGGTTTGGATTTCCATCCGGGTTTAACGGAAGGTGGCTTTGAAACAGCAGGCAGAAAAAAGCGTAAAACAGCCAAAGCGAATTAATGGTAAGCAGGGCTTTTAAGTGCTGCTTCCAGTTCATTTCTTTATCGGCGTTAATGCCGCTTAGTTTAAAGATCAGGCGCTCCAGCGGGGCCATAAAATTTAGCCAGGTGCTTTCGCCGTTAAACACTTTGGCAATGTATCTGCCTAATGGGATAGCTAATAGGATGGTGACCGTAAACATGGCCACTGCTCCGGATAATTCGGTGTTCATAGGTTAAAATTTTTCGGGTTTAAGCAGTACGTACACCATGTAGATGAACACGGCCACTGCGACGATGAATAATGCGATCATGGTCAGATGGTTTCAAAGTAGTTAACGGTTTTAAAAAAGAGCCATAAAAAGGCAATGAAGATGAGTACATAGGCTATAGTTAATATTGCATCCATAATGAAGTAGTTAATTTACAAGGCGCTTTGCCAACGGGGTGCCACAAAATGGACAAAAAAGACAATTATCTATAAATCAATTATTTGCAACAATTGCAGGTGTGCCAAAAAATAAAAGCTACAAAAAAACCCTTCCGATTTGGAAAGGTTTTATCATATCGGGTATGGCCGGGAGTACCTTTTGTGGGGCTATTCTTTCAACTGGTATTCGTCTATTTTGCGGTAAAGCGTGGTTAACCCAATATCTAAAAGGCGGGCGGTTTCGGCTTTATTTCCCTTTGCAAAGTGCAATATTTTATTGATGTGGTTTTTCTCGACAGCGGCGAGCGTGTGCGATGATGGTGCTACGCTCAGATCATCGTAAAAATCAAATGGTAGCAGATCAGGCGTTAATACGATCCTATCACAAATGATAACGGAGCGCTCGATAACATTTTTTAACTCACGGATATTTCCTTTCCAGTTATGTTTCTCCAGTCGCTGGAAAAACTCGGGGCTTATCTCTTTAATCTTTTGTCCAACCTTGCGGTTGTATTCTTTGAGATAATGCTTTGCCAATAAAGCAATATCATCCCTGCGTTCGTTTAAGGAAGGAAGATTGATCTGAAACACAGACAAGCGATAAAATAAGTCCTCCCTAAAATGCCCCACCTTAATTTCTTCGTCGAGATTTCGGTTGGTCGCGGCTATTATCCTGACATTCGCCTTGGTGGTTTTGGTATCGCCTATCTTAATAAATTCACCTTGTTCAATAACCCGCAGAAGTTTGGCTTGCAGGTCGATATTCATTTCGCCGATCTCGTCCAAAAAAAGCGTGCCGTCATCCGCTTCTTCAAATAACCCTTTTTTATCTTTTAACGCCCCGGTAAAAGCACCCGCCTTATGACCGAACAATTCGCTTTCCAACAACTCCTTACTAAACGAGCTGCAATTGACCGCAACAAAATTTCTGTTTTTTCGCGAACTATTGTAATGTATAGCATTTGCAAAAACTTCTTTGCCTGTTCCTGTTTCGCCCAATAATAAGACTGTGGTATCCGTAACCGATACTTTCTTAGCCAATTCGATGGCTGAGTTGATCGCTTTGGAATGCCCGATGATCGCTTCAAACGTAAATCGCTTTTCAATTTTTCCCTGGAGCTGAAATACCTGGAATTGAAGTAAAGCCTTATCCGTTGCCTTGCTCAGCATAGGCAGTATCTTATCGTTATCGTCGCCCTTGGTTAAATAATCAAAAGCACCATTTTTAATGGAACGTACGCTATCGGGTATGGTACCAAAAGCAGTTATGTTAATGATCTCGACATAAGGCTTTTTCTCCTTGATCTGCTTAACCAGTTCAACACCGCTTATATCCGGCAGTTTAACATCGCTGATCACCACCAAAATATCTTCCTGCGTTAATATCTTCAAACCTTCCTTACCCGAAAATGCCTGAAAAACTTTATAGCCTTCCAGTTCAATAATGCGTGTAAGCAAGCCGTTTAATTTTTTTTCATCATCAATGATGAGCATGGATTGTTGCATTGTTCAATTTAAAAACAGCTTCAATGCTAAATTGATGCCAGTTTATATTTTATGTATTTTTGGTGTATTGATGAAGATTTTCTGTGTGTTAACCCCTATCAATTTGACAAGGTTTTATTGAAATGATAAGTCCTTAAATTCGAGAACAGTTTTTATATCCGCCAAAAAGTTCGATATTTCGCCTGTTCCGTATCCTTTGGAAGAAAGCCCCTTGAACGAGGGGCTTTTCTTATTTATCGCTTCTGATATCCAATATTTGCTTCCTTTTTAGTTAAAATCCGCATAAAGTCATAAATTTTTATGACAGTTATCATCGTCTAAATTTCGCTGGTTTCTGAAATTTGAATTATCAATAATCAAAACCATGAAAACTATCCTACTACCCACCGATTTTTCGCCCGCGGCAGAAAACGCAGCAAAATATGCTATAGAATTTGCACGGTATATTAAAGCCGGGGTTAAGTTATTTCATGCAATTAAAGTGCCTGCCGAAGCGCCAATGGCCGCGCAGGTCGCCTGGCCGCTTGTAGATTATCAAACCATAAAAACCGATACCGATCAGGAGTTGAGAATACTTGCTAACCGGCTTACCTTAAAGCTCGTAAAGCAAAAAGATGTTAAAGTACAATACATGCCACAAATTAGCTACTGCTGCCAGGTTGGCGATGTTACCGAAGCGGTAAAAAATGTTGCTACCGATCATGACATCAATTTGATCGTGATGGGGCTGTGGAACTCCGGCAGTATTAACAGGTTGCTGGCCGGAAGCACCAGCCACCACATGATCGAAAAAACCAATTTGCCATTAATGCTAATACCGGCCGACGCCCGGTTCAAGCCTATAAAAACCATCGCTTTTGCTACCGACCTTAGCCAGAGTGATATCCGTGTAATATGTTCGTTGGCAACAATGGCCAGGGCTTTTAACGCCGAGATATTATTGATACATGTGATTGAAGAAAAAGATGATCACAAAGTTTCTGATTTTTTGTCGACCGTGACCAATCAGGCTAATTATCCTAACATATATTACCGGGGGGTGGTTGCCGAAAATATTAACGCCGGCCTGAGCCTGGTTTTAGAACATCGCGAGGTTGAAATGTTTGCCATGGTGCATCGCAGGCATAGCTTACTCGACCGTTTGTTTAATGGCAGCCATACACAGCAAATGGCCCGCCATGCGTCATTGCCTTTATTGGTCTTTCCGGCCGCAGGTAAAGCAGTAGTTTTTTAATAGTTTAGTTTGATTTGGTTTGAAAAGAGGGCCTGACTTTTGTCGACCCTCTTTCGTTTGTACTCATCTCCGATAGCCGGTACCCGCGCTACCCTCTTTTACGATCTCAAATTCTTTATGATGGCAAAAGCTCTCTCCCAGGTGCTCCCATTCCAAAACTACCTCCCATTTACCCTCTTTACAAACATCACAGGTACCTCAATGGTATTGATGCTTTTACTGTCAAACTCTATGTGCTGTTCGTCACCGGCAGGTTCAAGAGGTACCAGGTTGGCTATACCCTTAACGGGATGCAGAAAATTAAATACCAAAGTTTTCATGATCCATTCATTGTTAAGTTTCTACGCATGTTCAAAACGTTCAAAGTAACTGCGCTCCAGCTTTTCGCGATGGTCAGGGTGCGCCAGATCGATAAGCGCCAGGGCCCTTTGTTTAAGGTTTTTACCAAAAAGGTCAACCATACCAAATTCTGTTACCACCCAGTGTACGTGCCCTCGTGTAGTAACTACACCTGCGCCTTGTTTTAATAGCGGGGTTATGCGGCTTATGCCTTTATTGGTTTGCGACGGCAGGGCAATGATAGGTTTCCCACCTTCAGATAGCGAAGCGCCACGTATAAAATCCATTTGACCGCCAATACCCGAATATTGGTATGTACCTATAGAGTCCGAACATACCTGCCCGGTCAGATCAATTTCGATAGCGCTGTTAATAGCCGCAACCCTAGGGTTTTGCCTAATGATACTGGTATCGTTCACATAGCTGATATCCATCACCCTTATCCCCGCATTATCGCTAACAAAATCATACAGTTTACGCGTGCCCGTAATAAACGAGGTAACCGAGCGGCCCCGGTTCAATTTTTTCATGCTATTGTCTATAATGCCGCGCTCAATAAGCGGGATAATACCGTCCGAAAACATTTCGGTATGCAACCCCAGGTTTTTATGTGTGGTTAGGTTTTTTAAAACCTGGTCGGGTATAGCGCCAATGCCTAACTGCAGTGTGGCCCCATCCTCTACCAGCGAGGCCACATGATAACCTATCTTCTCGATCACGGGGTTACTTTCGCCCGAATAATTAACCTCGGGCAACTCTGCTTTGTGCCAAACCATTGCATTTATCTTACTGATGTGCAAAAAGCTTTCGCCATGGGTACGCGGCATCAGCGGGTTTACCTGTGCTATAATGTATTTAGCGGTGTCAACAGCAGCGCGTGCAACGTCAACTGATGTGCCAAGCGAACAAAAACCGTGTACATCGGGTGGCGATACCTGTACAAGCGCTACATCGATCGGTAAAATATTACGACGGAAAAGCTGAGGTATCTCACTCAAAAATATAGGGACATAGTCGCCATCTTCACTATTTGCAACGTTACGGGTCACCGCCGATACGAACAGCGAGTTAAAGAAAAACGACTTGCGGTGCTCAGGCCTGTCAAAATTTACGTCACCAAGCGTTGTTATGCTTACCAGCTCTACATCGTACAATTCGGTATGCCTGTCTTGCAGGGCACTTACTAAATGCGCGGGTGTTGCAGCGCTGCCGTGAATAAAAACCCGGTTACCAGGGCGCACTACTTTTAAGGCTTCGGTGGCAGGTATATAGTTTACTTCGTTCATGGGATATGCTGTTTTATGTTAATGATGTTCAAATAACCACCAGGATGGTTTAATAGGTTTTCGGGGTTTTAACCCGAATTTTTTTATACTTTTCTCTTTAATGAGTTCTACAGCTTCGGCTATATCGTCGGTAACCAAAAACAGCGAAGTATCGGGCGCATTTATGGCACCGTTCTTCTTCATGGTTTCAATATGCTGTATCAATTCCCGGTGATATTCTTTACCTAAAATAATGACCGGGAACTCGGCTATTTTACGTGTCTGGATCAGCGTCAGCGCTTCAAAATATTCATCCATTGTACCAAACCCGCCAGGGGCAACTATAAATGCGAATGAATATTTTACCAACAGCACCTTCCGTAAAAAAAAATGGTTCATATTGACCCATTTGTCCAGGTAAGGGTTAGGCGCCTGCTCTACCGGGAGTTGGATATTGCATCCGACCGACCGTCCGCCTACGTCGTGCGCGCCGCGGTTAGCTGCTTCCATTAAGCCAGACCCGCCACCGGTCATGATAGTGAACCCCAATGTTGCCATGGCCGATGCAGCTCCCCGGGTAAGCTTGTAGTAAGGATGGTCCTCTTTAAACCTGGCCGAGCCAAAAAAAGTAACACAAGGCCCAATAAAGTGCAAAGCGCGTAAACCACGGATCAGGTCGACCGTGGTTTGCAGGGTGAACTTAAGCTCCTTAAACCGCGATCGTGGCCCTTGTAAAAATTGTATCTCGGCGTTATTCATTTATTTATTGTTTTGATTTAACCCGGATATTGTAGCCATTTTGGTTAAAATCCAGGTTTCAGCTATCTCAAACACATCCCGCAACCGGTCATTTACCTGCCAGAGCCTTTAATTAACTTTATGCTTGTCTGGCTTGGGTTATAGCAAAGTTGCATATCGCTGGCGGGCCTTACCATGATCCGTTACATATAAAAAAGTGACCACTGTCACCTTATGCCATCGGGCCGTATGCTTTTGATATTTAGCCTGAATTGTACGCTTAGTTTATCGTTCGTCCTGATCATCCCGCCCAATTTGCGCGGGGGCGTTAGGTTAAAATCCGAAAAGTTAACGTCGCGCGTACCCAGTAAACAAATATTCTTCTGTGCGTCGGTGGTAGCCTGGTAGTTTACTTCAAACCGCCTGCTTACCCCTGCCAATTCTATATTGACCAAACCGGTCACGTTTTTGGCGGATAAACATAATTCGGGGAATTCGTTCAGCGTTAAAAAGCTGATACGCATTAAAGGATATTGCTTTTCTTTTAAAGTATTGCGCAGGTCGTGCGTCATAATGGCATTGTGGCAATCAAAGCTTTGTATTTTTAGTTCGATACATCCGGTAAGCGTTACGCTTTTATCGTTTTTGGCGTGTGTTAAAGTAAGAGTATCAGTTCTATCGTACGCCGGCACCTCGCAGGTGAATTTGTTAATATTGGTACTGCCATTTACACAAAGGCTGCTGTTCTGGCCTATTACCCACCTTTTCACATCGTCTGTTGGCCCTGCATTGGCAGATATCATTGCCACTGCCAACAATACCAGCAGCCATCGCAGCAATGTATATTTAGTATCCATGTAATGAATCCGAAAAAGTGAAATATTTTACCGCTTAGTTATGGGTTTAGCAATGCGAAGATCACTCCGGCTATTAGTGCCTGGCATAGCCCGTAAAAAAACCAGCTGAGCACAATGCTTATGGTAATATCCAGCGCGCTGAACGATATCCACATCACGGGCAGCAAGGCTATAATTGAATAAACCAGGCCAAACTCCAGCCCCCTGAGTACAACGCCGCCTTTAAACACCCCCTTAAACCTTTCCCAAAACCACGACAGCGCCAGGCTGATAATGAATGGGTGCAGGTAAAATAACACATCGCGCCCCCCGGTTGAGTTAAATAGCGGGCTGTTGTATTCTTCAAAAAGCCATGGAAAAAACTTTACCGCCAAAAACAATGCGCCATAGCTCACCACAAACAAAATACACCCTGCTATAAGGCCGGATATTAAAACTTTTTTCATTGTTGATAGGGTTGCTTGGTTTGTACATTTATAACAACGACTTCGGTTTGTGCCCGAAGCCGTTGTTCATTTAAGGGATATATCTTATTTATTAGAAACCGATAGCGGCCGATACCATAAAGCCGTTAAACTTGCCACCGTTCAGGATATTGGTGGGGTCAAAGTTTTTGTATTCCTGGTTTACATATTCGGCCCTCATCATAATGTTATTGGTTAAAAACCAACCTGCCGAACCTACAGAGCGGTTCACTGTAACATCGGTACTATTGCCTACAATTGTGGCGGTTACAGTATCATAGCGATAGCCTACCCAAAAGTTTTCGGTTTTAGCAGGGAAACGGTAGATAATATCTCCAGCATACTGCTGTGCGCCGCGATTGTTTATTTCGGCTATGGTGCGGCCTTTAGCGGTCTCGGCAGTGCCAAACAATTCTAAGCCTTTAAATTTCACAAACAGGTTGCCCATAAAACTGTGGTTCTCTTCGCTGAAACCCGGGTTAAACCGGCCCGAAAAAGCATTATAGTCGATGGCTTGTGTTAAAACGGTGCCCGCTGCTGTTGTAGGGTTCGACATCACGTTGTAATAATTAGATCCTGTACGGTCGCCACCAAATAGCGTGCTGCTGTTTGCGCTGTTAACTGAGTAGAACGATCCGGTAACCCTCAAGCGCAGATCGGCGGTCAGTTGTTTATCAAAGCCCAGTTTTCCTAAATAAGCCGGTGGATATTTATTTAGTGCGCCAGTTTCAGGGTCGGTTTTGGTTGGCTCAATGGTAGTTGGGTTAAGTTCGCCATTAGTAACGCCTACCATTGCAAAAAGACCTGTTTTTTGGCATTTATAATACGCCTGCATACCCAGTTCGGTCGCAAATTCGTCCATTACATAATTTTCAACAAATGGATTGTAAATGGTATTGCCACCGTCAGATCTGCGATAGTGCTGGTCGCCGTAATCCAGGTCGTACTCGCCTATAACAAAGGTTACACTTTTCATTATGTTATCAATGAACTCGCTGTGCAAAAACGGCAGCTTATCTACTTGCAGGTAACCGCCTTTAACCCAGGTTTCTTCGTGGTGCCTTGCAGCCAGGTACGATGTCAGGTTCAGACGAACACCGTCGGCAAGCTGTATGTCAAAGTTGAGGTTTGCCATGGGCAGGTTAAAACCATCAATTAGCGGGGTTAAGGCGTTAATATTGCCTGTTGCTGTACCAACTGTTTTGGTAACCGGCAGCGCCGTATTCGAGGCCCTTAAGCTTTGAAAATTGATGGTGAACCCACCGCCTATTTTAACCTTAAGGCCATTAAAGGCTACCGTATCCTTTTTACTGGTTTCAAAAATATTGATCCCTGTTTTGTCGTTCGGACGAAAATATTGTATTGATTGCTGCGCACTGGCACTACCTGAGTATATGCTTAAGCCCGCCAAAAGTGTTGATCCCAAAAGGGTATAAAATTTTGTTTTCATGACGTTGACTGTTAATTATTGTTTGATAAAAGATTTTGTTTTTTATAATTGATATTGAATTGGATGGTAAGCTCGTTAGCTACCCGCATAGCACCCAGCATAAAACTCGGCGGATCGATCTTGAAATCCTTTAAAAGCAGTTTTTGAGTGCCCGAGCAGGTAATGGTATTATCGGCGTTAACTGTTGCTGTAACATCCATGGCTATGGCCTGCGTTACACCGGCTATGGTAAGGTCGCCCTTGGCCTTTACCGCAAACTTGTTTTTTAATACTGGTGTAATTGTTGCCGAACTGAGCTTGAAAACTATCTTTGGAAACTGATCGGCCTTTATGGTTTTGTAGGTCCGCTCATCCATCGATGAATGTTCGCTCTTTAATGATTTTGCATCTACTAATAAGTTTAAAGAGGCAATGTTTTTTAACTGGTCACCTTCAAACTTAAAATCGCCCTGGCTGTCGCTTGTGGCAGATAGCATGGTCCAGTCGTGCACGTTCGATGACCCTAACACCTTTATAAAGCACTCCTTAGTATTTGCTGCTTTATAAAGGCTTTGCGCCTTTGATAGTTGGGCTGTTGCAACTATAATTATTACAGTAATCATACTGAGTGTTACTGTGCGCCATTGGTTAAATTTTTTCATATCGTTTTTGTTTTTTGTTATACCCAAAAGTAGGGCGCTTGCAGCCCCGGATACATGATGGCCGTCAAGGCTTATGGTGACGCTTATCAACCAAATTTGTGATGAACATCATTCGGTAACAAACCCCTTGTTTCGATATTTAGGATATAAAATCACATTAACATGAAAAAGATACTTGTATTGACAAACCTCTCGTACAAAGCCGAAAATGCGGCCCTGTACGCACTTAAACTGGCCGAAAAGGCTAATGCGAACATCATCTTGTACCAATCTATCAATGTACCCATGCATAGTATGGTTACAGATGAGGTAGATGCCAACGATGAAATGGCCGAGCTGCAAAAAGACAGCCTGGCACAATTGTCCAATCTGGCCGCCCGCCTTGGTAAGCACCAGCCATCAGGCCTATTTAAACCACAAATCGAACTATTGAACGAATTTGGCGATCTGACCGCTAACGTTAACCGGCTGATAAGCGAAAGGGCGATTGACCTGATAGTTATGGGAGCTAAAAGTAACGGCGAACTGAGCTACCTGGTTTTTGGCGAAACCAACGCGGTGCTTACGGGTGTTAAATGCCCCGTGTTGTTTGTTCCTTATAAAGCAAGTTTCGAAGGCTTTAATACAATGGTATACTCAACCGACCTGAAAAAAGCTTATCCTAAAGCGGTAAGTTTTTTAACAGACCTTGCCAAAATTGATGCCAGCGATATTATCATTGCGCATATAGGCCCGGCTGCCAAATTTGACCAACGCCAATGTATTGAGCTTTTTCAACAGGTGTTTGAATATCCAAATGTTATTTACAAACAACTACCTGTTGGAAATATAAGCGAACAACTCGAAAAGTTTGCTATTGCGGTTGACGCCGACGTTACGGTGATGGTACATCACGAGCACACATTATATGGTATGCCACTGCCAGATAACAGCAGTAAAATGTTGGAAAAGCAAGCTACTCCGCTATTGGTGCTGCCCGACTGAACTTAAACACCCTTAAAAACAAAACCCCGGGCATAACCCGGGGTTTTGTTTTTATAAACTTAATTGTATTAAACTAATTGATCAGCATTGCTATTTGTGCGCCTAAAGTATACCTTCGGCACAAGCAAATAATTCGCTCTTGGTAGTTTTTACGCTTGCCAGCAATTCTCTGATCTCATCGTCCAAACCGTTATACCGCTCAAGTAATTTAATATCCATCGCTTTTTTTTGATCATTAACATAAGGAGCCAAAAAGTCCAAAAATTTAGGTATGGCCAATTTAAGGCTGGTTATATTGTGCTCTTGTACAGCAATTTTTTCGTTAAACAGCTCCCATTGCAACCCAAGCCCTGCCGCCGGCATATTCAGTCCCAATTTGGTAAGCAGATTTTTAAAAAAATGCAATTCGTCTTCGGCAAACGAAATATCCTGCAGCAAATGTTTCGCTAAAATATAAAGCTCCTGTACCTCGTACTCAAGCTCGGTATCTGGTTGTACAATCAACATGATTTTTATTATAATGAGTGGCTAATTTTTCTATTATCTTCCGGCAGGTATTACCATCAATGGAATGGTGATGTGCTTGATCATTTTTTTGGTGTGGCTGCCATGTACTATCGAATCCCAAAAACCGTGCGGGTGATGGCTCATTGCCAATAACTGCGCCTGGCCCTTACTGCAAAGCGCATCAAGTCCATCTTCAACATTATCGGCCCTGGTAACCGAAACGCTAATTTTATCGTATCCCGATTTCTGTACCAGTTCGTTTAATTGCTGATAAAAATTTTCCTGATTACGGGTGCCTCCATGTGTGTGCAGATCAATATAGGTTAACTGTATCTCAGCACCCAGTAGTTTTGCCAGGGCAACAACCTGCAATAACGATGATGTATCCTGATCTAAATTTTTAAGATCTGCGGCTATGGTGATACGCTTTATCGATGTGGCGTCAAACCCTGCAGGCACAATGATCAAAGGACGTAAAACTGCATCTATGAGCCATTTATTGTGATTACCCGTTACAAGTTCGGATACAAGGCTTGCCGAGTGCCCCCCGGAAATGATGATATCAGCATTGTACTCCCTGGCTACATCATTGATAACCTGGGTTACCGAGCCTATTTCGGCTGCATACGATATATGCGGTATATACGTGTTAGGGGTTTTAATTTTATACAACTCAAGTTTAAGGTTTTCCAGTTCTTTGTCACTGTCATCCATCATGAGGTCGTATTGCTCTGCAGGCCAGGGTACAAACCCGGTTTGCGGCGCCTCGGTCTGTAATGCGATAGCATTACATAACACTACATCCGCCTTAAGTTGTTGGGCAAGCGTATAGCCATAGTGGGCTGCCTGGGCAGAGTTGCCTAAAAAGTCGGTGGCGATCATTATTGTTTTCATGGTTTTACAATTATTAACTACTGTAAAGCTCCTCAAATGTTATAAAACACATCGTGATTTCCGTCACACCGGAAAATGATATTACACCATAAAATATAACGTGTCAGGCAAAAAATTGATCACGAATATTCTTATCCGCACACTACGGGTATTGGTGTTTATCTGTAAAAAATTATCAGGATAAAAGAGTATCAAATGTTAATGTATTATGCAGTTTATTTTCCATCCGGCCCAGGTCATCGGCAAAGGTTTTAAAAAGCCCGGTGGCTTCGGCAGGCAACCGGGTACACAACTTCCGGTAATATGCTATGCCTTCGTGCAATTGGTTTTTAAATTTGTCGAAGTATCTCTTTTTCTTTTCGTTCAGATCGTTCATGTGGTTAAGTATATCGCTCTGCAGGTAATCAATGTATAGCTCCAGCTCTTTAATAAAAATATGGGGCCTTGTTACATTGTGCAATAAGTTGATCTTCCCATATATATGTGCCGTCATTTCGTCAAGCGTATATATCTTGTTAAAATAGGCAAGGTTTGGGCCAGGGCATACTGCTACGGCAACATTTTCTTTTGGTTTGTTGATCTCGTATTTTAGGTAAGCTGATGAACACAAACCTTCGCACAGGCATACCTTTTCTGTTATGTTATCAAATTGCTTATTGTGCTCAGCCTTTGGAAGGTTTAAACTATCAAGCTGCTTAAGTTTTAAGTTTTGATATTCACGGGATGCTGTACAAATGGGTTGTTCGGTAAACTCGGTATTTGTGCAAAGGTATTTTTTAGTACAGGGACTTCCCGGCCGATTTTTAGCCAAACGTTGGTCGCGCTGCTGCTCAATGCTACTGTGTTTAAAGCTGTTGAACAGAATGCCAAGCGGCGACGAATTACTCGTATAATAGTCGTCTTCAGTAGCGGTGCTTAGTTGCATCAATGTCGCTTCGTCAACATTGGTTACCTCGGGCACCAGCAAAAACGGACTACCCCAGCCTGTACCGTCTAATTGATAAGCGTGAATCAAAAAGCTGTTCTCCTCCGCGGTACCTATACCACCCTGTACGCTGATCTTTTGTTGAGGGAGTTGTTTGACCGCAATGCTCTTGCTTGTGAGCGCTGTATGATAAAGTGCAAAAAGCTCGTCGGTCATGGCTGTACGTTTTTGTTTAAACTCTTCCAGTATCGGCCCGAGCAGGTAGCCCTCGGTCGCAAAAGCATGGCCCCCACAGTTAAGTCCCGACTCAACACGAAACTCAGATACCCACAATCCTTTTTTAGCCAAAAATTTAGCCTGAATTAACGCCGACCTAAAATCGCTCACTTTCAGTATAATTCTCTTTTTGATGTGTCCTTTTTCATCCGGGAAGAAATCGGCAAAGCTTTCGATATAGCTATAAAGTTTGGGGTTCATGCCTGCCGATAAGACGATGGACGAATCAAGCTCGCTTTCTGCATATCCGCGCAAGGCAGCTAATGCGTCTGTATTTTCATTACCAGTAAAAGTTCCGTTCGCATCAAAATTCATTTTATCTACCTTGGCCATGATGTTTACATCGATAGAGCCAAGGGTCATCCGGCTGCGCAGTATGTTTTGAAAAATGCGTTTACGTTCGTTATCGGGGTATTCCATCATCAGTTCGTAGCCCTGGCGCAATTGTGAGTCCTCGGGCAACAGATTAAAATACCTTGTCAGATCTGTGCCTTCTGTAAACTCCTGGTCCTGTAACCCTTCAAATTGTTTACGCACATATTTATTGACCATGTTAAGATAAGCGGTGATACGCTTTGCCCGGCTATCGGAACAGTTTTTAGGGATGGCGACAAATTTTTCGTTATTAGCTAAGGTGTGGTATTCGCGTATACGTTCAACCAGTTCATCATCAACAATCGACATGGTAGAAGCAATGCCGTAACATGCCACCTTTAGCGGAGTATCTATTGAATAACCAAGTCCTAATACGGGTATGTGAAATGTATGGCTCATATTTTAAAATATTTGCCAAAGCTATCAACGTGGCCTCGTTTAAAAATTGACCATCGTCACATTTTTTAAGGTATCATGTCATTCTTTAGTAAGGCGGCCGGCAGCATTTTTGGCCAATCAATAAAATGGCCGCCAATGAAGCAAAGCGCAACTATCGAAAGAACCTGCTGTTACCACTGTGGTGATGAATGTACCACCACCAATTACATAATCGACGATAAGCAATTTTGTTGCCATGGCTGCCAAAGTGTTTACCAGGTATTATCGGCAAATCAGCTTTGCAGTTATTATAAGTTTAACGATAACCCCGGCGCAACGCGCGACCGTACAGATAAGCGTTTTGATTATTTAAACGAGCCGGGCATCGTTACCGAACTGCTGGATTACAGCGATGCCCATATAAGCATCGTTACCTTTTACATTCCGCATATCCATTGCAGTTCGTGCCTTTGGCTGCTCGAACAACTGAACAGGATAAATCCCGCTGTCCATTATTGCAGGGTCGATTTTTTAAAGAAACAGCTTAACATACGCTTCGATCATAAAAAACTTAGCCTGAAGCAACTGGTTGAGTTACTGTTCGATATCGGTTACGAACCACTCATTAGTTTACACGATATTATCAAAGATCAAAACAAAGCCAACAAGGATAACCTGGTACAGCGTATAGCTGTCGCGGGCTTTTGCTTTGGTAACGTGATGCTTTTAAGCTTTCCGGAGTATTTTGGCCTTACCGTTTTTGAGCAAAATTTCAAGCACTTTTTTGGCTGGCTCAATGTCTTATTTTCGGTACCGGTTGTGGTCTATAGCGGCCGCGAATACTTTCGCTCGGCATGGCAAAATTTGCGCAACCGGGTATTGAACATCGATTTTCCGCTGGCCCTGGGTATAGCAGTACTATTTTTACGCACTTTATTTGAGGTGGCAACCCAAACCGGCGCCGGCTTTGCAGATACACTTTGCGGCTTGGTTTTCTTTTTACTGGTGGGCAAATTTGTTCAAAAGAAGACCTATCACCACCTGTCGTTCGAGCGTGATTACAGGTCCTTCTTCCCCGTTGCGGTAAGTACCCTTACCCCGTCGGGCGAAAAGCCCGTTAAGCTTTCAGATCTTTCAGTAGGTCATCGCATCATTATCCGCAATAACGAGATCGTACCGGCCGATGCAATACTGCTTAAAGGGAACGCGCTCATTGATTTTAGTTTTGTTACAGGCGAAACATTGCCTGTTGGCAAGGTTTTAGGCGAGATTGTTTACGCAGGTGGCCGACAAACCGGCGAAGCCATTGAAATGGAAGTTATAAAACCGGTATCGCAAAGCTATCTCACCCAGTTGTGGAACAATGAGGCATTTACGCGTACGCAGGATAACCGCATGCGCACTTTTAACGAGAAAGTGAGCAAGTACTTTACTATCGTTTTGTTGATAATAGCTTTCTCATCGTTGATTTTTTGGTTACCAACCGATGCTAAACGCGGATTTGCTGCTTTTACCGCCGTGTTGATCGTAGCTTGCCCCTGTGCCCTGGCGCTAAGCACGCCGTTTACCATGTCGGCAGCGCTAAGTATTTTCGATAAAAATCACTTTTACCTAAAAAACACCGCCGTTGTTGAGCAACTGGCGGGCATTGACACCATCGTGTTTGACAAAACCGGGACCATTACCGTAGGCGATAATGCAATGATAAAACAGGAACTGGTTTTAACAGAGCAGCAAAAGCAATTGATATATAGCTCCTGCCTCAACTCGGCGCACCCTTTAAGCATGATGATCTGCAAGGCCCTGCACGGAATGGCGCGACTGGATACCACCACATATCTTGAAATACCCGGTAAAGGTATATTGGCAAATATTGAAGGGCACGAGGTGCGGATAGGCAACGCTAAGCTTGTTTTGGGTGAGCGTGCTTTAGGTACCGATGTTACCAAGGTGCATGTAATGATCGATGAAAGATACCTGGGATATTTTACACTTGAACATCAATACCGCGCAGGATTAAATGTATTGCCCAGCCTTGGCAAACAATACAATATCTATTTACTATCAGGCGATAATGATCATGACCGCGAACAGCTTAAATTTTTCTTTGCTAAACCGGAGCATATGCTATTTGACAAGTCACCGCAGGATAAACTCGATTTTATTGAAACCCTGCAGCATAAAGGTGGTAAAGTGATGATGGTAGGCGACGGCCTTAACGATTCGGGAGCTTTAAAACAAAGCGACCTGGGCGTTGCTGTTACCGACAATGTAAACAATTTTACACCCGGCAGCGATGCCATACTTGATGGGCGGTCGTTTGATAAACTACCGTCATTTTTGCGGTTTTCTCAAGATACTGTGAGTATTATCCACATATCGTTTTTCATTTCGCTCACATACAATTTAATTGGATTAAGCTATGCCGTAACCGGTAACCTTTCGCCATTAATAGCGGCAGTTTTAATGCCGCTTAGTACAGCTACCATCATTTCATTCACAAGCGTTGCCACGCATTCCATGGGCAAAAAACGCAGGCTATTATGAGTATCATTTATTTTTTAATCGGCTGCAGCGTACTGTTGGCCCTGGTGTTTTTAGTTGCCTTTTTCTGGGCGCAGCGCAGCGGTCAAAATGATGACCTGTACACGCCATCCGTCAGGATATTACTTGAGGAAGATGATGAAGCATCTCAAAAGTGACCTGCGTCATGTTTTAAGCCAACTTATATCATTCCGCGCATTATGGCCGACTAATAGTTTTGCAACCATAACATAACACAATATATGCAACCCGAAAAATTTTACTACGATAACAAGATCGTTCGCAACTTTGGCATAGCCACAGTTATCTGGGGGATCATAGGGATGCTGGTTGGGCTCATTGTAGCTATCCAGCTCTATCACCCGGCAGCCAACATGGGCAACCAGTACACTACATTTGGCCGCATAAGGCCTTTACACACCAACGCGGTTATTTTTGCTTTTGTAGGCAACGCCATATTTATGGGTGTTTACTATTCGCTGCAACGGCTGCTTAAAGCGCGCATGTTTAGCGATGTTTTGAGCAACATCCATTTTTGGGGATGGCAGTTGATCATCATTTCGGCCGTCATAACATTGCCGTTGGGTTTAACCACCTCGCACGAATATGCCGAGCTGGAATGGCCTATTGATATAGCCATCACATTGATATGGGTGGTATTTGGCGTCAACATGTTCGGCACCATCTTTAAACGCCGCGAACGGCACCTGTACGTAGCCATCTGGTTTTACATTGCCACGTTTGTGACCATCGCGGTGCTGCACATTGTAAATTCATTCGAGCTGCCGGTTTCGGCTTTTAAAAGTTATATGGTATATGCCGGCGTTCAGGATGCGCTCGTTCAGTGGTGGTACGGGCATAACGCTGTTGCATTCTTTTTAACTACGCCTTATCTGGGCATGATGTATTACTTTTTGCCTAAAATGGCAAAAAGGCCCATCTACTCTTATAAACTCAGTATACTGCACTTTTGGGCGCTCATCTTTATTTACATCTGGGCAGGCCCTCACCATTTGCTTTATACTACATTACCCGGCTGGGCACAATCATTAGGCGTAGCCTTCTCGGTGATGCTCATCGCGCCAAGCTGGGGCGGCATGATCAATGGCCTGCTAACCCTGCGCGGTGCCTGGGATAAAGTTCGCGACGATGTAGTGCTTAAATTTATGGTAGTGGGCTTAACAGCATACGGTATGGCTACTTTCGAGGGTCCTATGCTTTCGCTTAAACAGGTGAATGCCATTGCACACTTTACCGACTGGATCATCGCGCATGTACACGTTGGCGCTCTGGGTTGGAACGGCTTTTTAACCTTCGCCATTTTATACTGGCTGATACCACGCATTTACAAAACCGAACTTTACAGCAAAAAACTGGCATCTTTCCACTTTTGGATTGGCACACTCGGTATCCTGTTTTATGCAATCCCCATGTATTGGGCAGGGTTTACGCAAGGTTTGATGCTTAAAGAGTTTACACCCGAGGGTATGCTTAAATACTCCAGCTTTTTAGAGACCACGCTCCGCATTATTCCAATGCACGTGATGCGCTCTGTGGGCGGCAGCCTGTATTTATTAGGTGTTATTGTAATGGGCTATAACCTGGCAAAAACAATGCTCGCAGGAAAGCTTGTCGCCAACGAAGCAGCGCAGGCCTTACCGCTTGAACCGGTACACACTTTAGTACCCGAGGCAAGCTGGCACCGACGCCTGGAGCGCAAACCCATTAAACTGATGCTGGCCGCATTGGTTGTGATACTGATCGGCACATTCATCGAATTGATGCCGACCTTAACCATATCATCAAACGTGCCAACCATTGCCAGCGTTAAGCCTTATACACCGCTTGAACTGCAGGGGCGCGATATTTATATACGCGAAGGCTGTTCTAATTGCCACTCGCAAACGGTAAGGCCTTTCCGCTCAGAAACAGAACGCTATGGTGAGTATAGCAAAGCAGGCGAATTTGTTTATGACCACCCGTTTCTGTGGGGGTCTAAACGTACCGGGCCCGACCTTGCCCGCGAAGGTGGAAAGTATGGCAACGCATGGCACTATAACCACCTGATGGATCCCCGTTTGATGTCGCCGGGTAGCATCATGCCAAATTACGATTGGCTCATCACCCAAACGCTCGACACGTCGTTAACGGCAGCTAAAATAAATGCAATGCGCACATTAGGGGTGCCCTACCCTGCTGGTTACGAAAAAAAGGCCAATCACGATCTGGATAAGCAGGCCGAAGGCATTGCCAACGACCTGGCTAAAGATCACATGAAGGTGATGAAAAATAAAGAGATCGTAGCCATTATAGCCTACCTGCAACGGCTCGGTACAGACATTAAAGCATCAAAAACAGCTAACCGATAATTAAAGCCATGTTTAAACAATTCACCGAAAACATACAGGGAAACCAGGTTTACCTGCTCTTTTCACTCGCCATATTTCTTGTATTCTTCATCGTAGTAACTATAGTGCTATTGCGTTTACAAAAAAAATATGTCGACCATATGAGCGACCTGCCATTGCAGGATAGTTTTAACAGTACACCACACAATTAATCGTCATGAAGTTGAAAAAAGTATTCATGTTAACACCCTTGTTGCTGGTTATGCAACCGGTGTTGGCTGCCGACGAAAACGAGGCACCGGTAAATTTGGAGAATGTAATAGGCTTTGGAGCCATAATTTTTACATTACTGCTTTTTGTTGTGGCATTGCTGGTGTTATTGCGCACGGTGAGGGTAATAACCAGGATAGCGCTAAAAAATCAAGGCTATACCGACGAACAGATAGCAGCCGAACTTAACCCGCCCAAAAAAGCCAAACGATCAAAAGAAGAGGTTTGGAACAAATTGCTTTCGTTAAAACCATTATCGCAGGAAAAGGACCTGATCATGGAGCATGAGTACGATGGGATACAGGAATTGGATAACCCTACTCCATCGTGGTTTATGGCGCTGTTTTATACCACCATAGCGTTTGCGGTATGTTATTTATTGATCTACCATGTTTTTGGTATCGGCCAGTTACAATATGACGAATATAAAACAGAGGTTGCGCAGGCCGAAATTGCCAAAAAGGAGTTTTTAAGTAAAGCGGCCAACATGGTTGACGAGAGCACGGTAAAACTGACCAACGATCCGGCCGTGCTTGTTGCAGGCCACGCAATATTTACCGCAAGGTGTGCGCCCTGCCATGGCGACCACGCCCAGGGCAACGTAGGCCCTAACCTTACCGACGATTACTGGCTGCATGGAAACAAAATAAACGATCTGTTTAAAACTATCAAATACGGCGTTGCTGCCAAGGGGATGCCAACGTGGGAAAAACAACTATCACCAAAAGATATATCGGATGTTGCCAACTATGTAAAATCCCTGCATGGCACGCACCCTGCAGGCGCAAAAGAACCTCAGGGAACTAAAGAACCCGAAGAATCGAATAAACTGGCCGCAAGGTAACCCCAGGTATGAACGCATTGCTTACCGCAAAAGAAAGTGGCCAACGACGTTGGATGTATCCACAAATAAAAAAAGGTACATACTACAAATGGCGTGCCCGGCTAAGCTATGTTTATTTGATCTTCTTTTTTACCGGTCCGTTTTTACGCATCAACGGCCAGCCACTGCTGATGCTAAACTTCGTTGACCGCCAATTTATCCTGTTTGGCCAGGTTTTCTGGCCTCAGGATATCTTTTTGTTTATGCTGGCCTCTTTGTTCTTTTTGGTATGCGTGGTATTATTTACTATAGCCTTTGGGCGCATATTTTGCGGCTGGATATGCCCGCAAACCATATTTATGGAAATGGTTTTTCGTAAGATAGAAATATGGATAGAAGGCGATGCCAACAAACGCAAAAAACTTGATGCCAGCCCTTGGACCAACGAAAAAATATTAAAGAAAAGCACCAAGCACCTCGCCTTTATCGTGCTTTCATTCTTAATTGCCAATACCTTTCTGGCCTATATCATCGGGAGCCAGGGCCTCATCAGTATCATTACCGAACCTGTTAATCTACATTGGATCGGCTTCTTAAGTATCTGGGTATTTACCATTGTGTTTTATCTGGTGTATAGCCAGGTGCGCGAACTGGTTTGTACACTAATATGCCCATATGGCCGGTTACAAAGTGTTTTAATTGACCAACATACACTGGTTGTTGCTTATAACGATGTTAGAGGAGAGCCGAGGGGCAGATTGCAGCGTGTACCCGATCCGATAAACCCCAAAGGCGATTGCGTTGACTGTGGACTGTGCGTTGCGGTTTGCCCTACAGGCATCGATATACGCAAAGGCACTCAAATAGAGTGCATTAACTGTACCGTTTGTATTGATGCCTGCGACCAGGTGATGGACAAAATTCACAAACCTCGCAACCTGATCGGTTTTTATTCCGAAAACATGATACGGGTTGGTGAAAAACCTTCATTCACCATGAGAATGAAGGCCTATACAGCGGTCATTGCTGTTTTACTGGGTGTGTTAAGTTATTTTGTATTTAGCCGTACCGATATGGACATGACAGTAATGCGCAGCGCCGGACTGTTATATCAGGAGCAAAAGGGTGGCTACATCAGCAATATTTACAATGCCGATATCATTAATAAAACCAACAAAAATCATCATATAGTAATCAAGTCCGACGATCCATCTATTCAAATAAAATACATCCAGGCACCTGGAGCTATCGCAAGTGGGCTATCGGCAAAAGCAGTTTTTTTTATGATTGTGCCGCAAACAAATATCCACGCTGCCAAAACAGATATCAACCTGCAACTTTGGATGGATGATCGGTTAATTGAAACCGTTAACACGGCCTTTATCGGGCCGGTAAATTAAAGTAAAATGAACTGGGGAAAAGGAATTATCGCAGGCATGATCGTTTTCATGCTGTTCATCATCGCAATGGGAATTTATATGTTTACTGTACCTACTGATGACTATGATCATCAATACTACGAAAAAGGCCTGTCGTTCAATAACGATTTTAACAAAGAGCGGCAGGTAAGCATCGATAACGCACAACCGGTCATCATAGCTAATAAAAAAGCGATCAGTTTAACTTTTACTGTACCCGCAAAAGGCAAGGTGAAATTTGTGCGTCCATCTGACAACCGCCAAGACCGTGAATATGATTTTAACACCAGCGACAAGGTTTTTACGCTTTCGCGTAAGGATATTCCAGATGGCGAATGGCAGGTGGTTATCAACTGGCAAAGCAATGATAAGGCCTATCTGTACCAGCAAAAATTTTATCTAAAATGAGCACCAATCAGCTTGCCTTTTTTATCGGCTTGTTTGGGAGCATACACTGCATTGGTATGTGCGGGCCGCTGGCGTTTGCCATACCGGCATCTGCCAAACATTGGTGGCTTTTGGTAGCCGATAAGGTGGTTTATAACCTGGGTCGGATTATCAGTTATGTGCTTTTGGGGCTACTTATTGGAATGCTGGGCAAGCAGCTTTGGCTACTGGGCTTACAACGTGGCGTAAGTTTTGTTAGTGGCCTGCTCATTATCATGGCCGGTATGTCGCGCTTATTCAAATTTACGTTTGGCACAGGGCGGCTTTCATCTATTTTATCAAAGCCGGTAAACAGGTTACTTGGTCATGCCCTGCAACATAAGGCTGGGCATCTTTTTATCGGCATGGTCAATGGTTTTTTACCCTGTGGCTTTGTTTATCTGGCACTGGCAGGTGCAGTAAATACAACTTCAGCTATACAAGCGGGCATATACATGTTTTGGTTTGGCATGGGTACATTTCCATTGATGCTTGCAGCTACCATTGGCTCCGGATACATCAATCCAATTGTTCGCAGGCGTATAAATAAAGCCATACCCTATTTTATGATACTGCTTGGTTTTTGGTTTATACTACGTGCTTCGGGTCTGGATATACCGTATTTAAGTCCGCCACTAACAAATGCCGATAGCGTTTGCAGCTAAGTACTATCACCAACCCGGAGCCTCCCGTTTTTCAATAGTAGAACATTGGTTGTGAGTATACCGAAAAGGTGCCATTTATCACTTTTTATTATGTTCCGGGTCATGGGAGGAGCTATAAATTACAAGCATTTTTGTCTTAATAAAACAAGACAAAACATGGCTACTTTAACTACAAACGTCCGATTAAGCAGTGAACAGCTTCGACACACACAACACTTGTCATTATGGGATAAATGGATGGCATTTACAGATACCCAGGCACCTCGCAAAACACTTTGGTTTATGATATCACTTATATCGCAAGGTGTGTTATTTTTACCGATGCCCGCTTTGCTGATCTACTATTTTAATGCGCCAATATTGGTTTTGGGCATTACGCTTACCTTATTCTTTGTGAATTTTATCGCCGGTATGGGCGGGTCAAACATACGCACTACGTTAAGCCTGTTTGCTGTAAGCGCTTTGGCACATCTTACAATGCTGCTTATATTTTTGTTCTGATAATCGCGTCCCCAATTAACAATCCATATATAAATGCTCATTTAGCTGTTAGCTGCCAAAAGCGCTAACAGCTATTTTTGTGTGCAGCTACTATGGCGAAAAAAATGATTGTATTAATTACAATGGGCAGATCATTTGCAAGGGTTAAAGCGCTTAACAATTGGGGGTAGGTACCCAGCCTCAGATCCTCTGCAAAATGTTTACAATCAAATAGCCATGCTAAATTGCTGGTCGGCCGATCTATCAGCCCACAGGCGTGCATCCAACTCCATGCAAATATTACGTAAAAATCTTTTTCCAAGCGGTGTTACTTGTAAGCCCCATGGGTGCAACACAATTAGGCCATCCGCGGCCAGGGGCTTTAGCCGCTCAACTGCATCGGTTAAAGCATTACAGTTCTCTGTAAAAACATCCCACCTGGTTTCGCCCTTACACATGATATTAAAAATGTGCGTACGTATAATCATGTCTTCGTTTGTTAAGGTATGGCCTTTAAAGGCGGGTAGCTGGTTATCATCAATATAGGCCAGGTATGCTTCTACCATTTTTACATTTTGGGCAAAAGCGTAACCCGAATCGCTAATTGCGGAAACGCCCAGGCCAATTAATAATTGAGTTTGTTGGGTGGTGTATCCCATAAAGTTACGGTGTAATAGGCCTGCCTCCTGGGCTATGTACAGCTCATCGTGCCGAAGCGCAAAATGGTCCATGCCAATATCTCCGTAACCGTAAGTAGCAAACATGCTCCGGCCAATCTCATATAATTTAGCCTTCAACTGCGCATCGGGCAGGTCATGCTCGGTAAAACAGCGTTGACCGGGTTTTACCCAGGGAACGTGCGCGTAACTATAAAACGCAATACGGTCGGGCCGTAACTGCGCCACCAGCTGCACCGTACTGATCAAGCCTTGGATGGTTTGCAATGGCAGACCGTAAATAAGATCATAATTTATGGATGTATAACCTATCTGCCGTGCGGCAAGGGTTACATTCTGTACCTGTTCAAAACTTTGGTCGCGGTTAATAATAAGGCGTACTTTCGGATCAAAATCCTGTATACCGATGCTTACCCGCCTGAAACCCAGATCGTATAAGGTTTGCAAATGTTGGGTAGTGGTATTAGCGGGGTGACCTTCAAAACTAAAAGCCGCCGATGGGTGTACTTCCGCCTTTTCGAGAATGCCATCAATCAGCATTTTCAAATTGTCCGGATTAAAAAAAGTAGGGGTACCACCTCCCAGGTGAACCTCGCGTATCCGGGGTTTTGCCCCAAATACATCAATATACATTTGCCACTCTTTAAGCAGGGCCTGGATATAAGGGACCTCAACCGAATGATTTTTAGTGATGCGGGTATTACAACCGCAATAAGTACAAAGGTTTTCGCAAAATGGCAAATGTATATACAAGCTTATGCCCTCTGTAGCATTTGTTTCATCGAACGAAAACTTAACTGATTGCTTCCACTGCTCGATATGAAACGAGTCGACATGCCAATAGGGCATGGTAGGGTAACTGGTGTAACGTGGCGCAGCTACGTTGTATTTACTTGCTAACCGATGTGATAAAGTTGTCATGGCCCAATATTAAGTCCGGGGGGTAACTCCTGTACGACAGTTTTGGGCGCATACGCACGCATCGCCGGCACATTTGTTATTTTGCCACATGTCAAGGCTTAAAATAGTTTGATCGGCTATTTGTTGCAAAACCTGAGGCGAAAGCTGCTCACCTGCTGTTCCTCCATACACGTTGGATATTTTGATACCAAAACGTGATGCTGTTTCTTTGTTTATAGGATTGATCGTGGTAGTGCGTATTACAATAAAGCCGATACCCATTGATGCCAGTTTTTCTATCACAGGAAGCAGTACATCATCGTCCTCAAAAACAATAACGGCATCTTTCCCTTTAGCGTAACTAACTGTTTCTGCACTTAGCGGGTTGGATATCAGGGTTATATCGTGTTTTTTTTGATTGGCCTTTGCCAAGTATTCCTTCTCGTATGCTTTTACACTGTAGGCTACCGCTTTCATTCTCAATAGTTTCTTATAAAACAAAGTTATCGAGTGTGACAGGGCGACGGAATGAGAGGCGTCATCCAAAAATGTGATATGGGTCAGTTTTTCATACGGGCCAGGCGTTTTTCGTCCAAAATGGTTATTACGCTGCCTTTTTTCTCTATAAGGCCTTCTTCTTTAAAATCTGATAGTGTACGGCTTACAGTTTCTGTGGCCATGCCCGCCATCGCTGCCAGATCTTCCCTGCTTATCCTGAAATTATCAGTTGGCACCGTTTGTTGACGATGTAAGCGCAAAATAGCTTCGGCCATACGTTTACGGACAGAATTATAAGCAAGTTGCAACAGTTGGTCTTCTTTTTCGCGGATATCGGCAGCTAACAATTTAATAAATTCGCGGGCTACATCGGGATGATGGTTTAGCAAGGGATCGAGTACATCTTTGGGGATCAAACACAACGTACTATCATCGAGTGCTGTGGCTGTATCGCTATAAGCCTCGTTGGCTAACATCGCGTGTATACCAAGGTAGTTGTCGTCGCTATAAACACCTGTCATTAGTTCCCGGCCATCCTGGGCCAATTTTACCGTTTTTACGCGGCCGCTTAATACAATGTACAGCCCGTTACCTTTATCGCCCTCGTAATAAATTACCTGGTTTTTTTTAAACTGCCTGCTTTTACGCTCCTGTATTATTTTTTTGAGTTCGCCCAGGCCATTATTCTTCGCTATCAACGTACCCAGGTTATCTAACGACCGGCTATAATATTTGTGCTGCACTTCTTTTTTTTTCAAACGGCTTTCTATAGCGTTCAAAAGGTCCATATCGTCAAAGGGCTTGGTCAAATAGTCATCTGCACCCATTTCCATCCCTTTGCGCAAATCCAGTCGTTCGGCTTTGGCAGTTAAAAAAATGAACGGGATCATCGCCGTTTCCGGATTCTTACCCAACATGTATAATACACCATAGCCGTCAAGTTCGGGCATCATAATGTCGCAAAGGATGATATCCGGAAGGTGTTTTGTGGCAATATCGACACCGTTTTTTCCATCACCAGCCTCAAATACTTCATAACCAGCTAATTGGAGTATCTCCATTACGTTTTCACGTATATCGTTGTTATCTTCGATGATTAATACTTTTTTACTCATGTTAATGAAAATAAAATGGTGAATGATGTACCTTTATTTACCTCGCTTTTAAAACCTATACGGCCGTTCATCAAACTGGTGTAGCGGGCAACAATATTTAAGCCCAACCCGGTGCCGGGAATATTGCCCGTATTGTGCGCTCTGAAAAACGCCTCGAACAGGTGCTTCTGATCCGACTCGGGAATACCGATCCCGTTATCCTTAACGGTAATAATACAGCCGGTATCATTGATCTCGGTATTAAACTCAATAAAAGTATTTTCGCCCGAATATTTAATAGCATTACCAATCAGGTTGATCACACAATTCTTAAGCAGGTTTGGATCGAGCTTCACAAGGCTTTGCGTACCTGTATGCTGATAGATGATGCTTTGATTTTGTTTAGCCACCATCTGCATTTCTTCGGTAATTTCTTCCGACAATTTAACGAGGTCGAAATTGTGAAATGTAGGTTCAACTTTGCCGGCTTCCAGTTTTTCGAGCGAAAGAAAATCGTTCAAAATGGTTGTAAGGTTACTTACTGCGTTTTTAATTTTAGTAACATGCTTGGTAATGTTGGCATTATCAAACGGTGCGGCGTATTTATCGATCAGCGAAGCCGATAATTGCACGGCGCTTAACGGTGTACGGAATTCGTGCGAGGCCATGGATACAAAGCGGCTTTTAAGCTGCCCCAGCTCCTTTTCCTTCTCTAAGGACAAACTGACCTCTTCTTTAGCCAACTCGAGGTCTTGCACTGATTTTTTTAATGACAGGGTACGCTGTTCAACCAACTCCTCTAAATGCAGGGCATATTCTTTTAAGGTTTCCTCTGCTTCCTTTTCACGGCTCAGGTCATGTATAAAACCGGTATATATTTTTCTGCCCGAAAACTGAACTTCGCTCACCCCAAGGCGAAAAGGAAATATTGTTCCGTCCTTACGCAAACCTTTTACCTCCCGACCAATACCTATAATGTGAGGCTCTCCGGTTTGTTGGTAACGCTGTATATATCCGTCGTGCCTTTCCCTGTCAGGCGGTGGCATCAATACAGAAACATTTTGACCGATCACGTCGCTTGGATCATGTTGAAAAAGTTTACATGCTGCGGGATTGATAGATTCTATCCGACCTATATCGTCAATGGTGATAATACCATCTATGGCATTCTCAATAATAGCTTTTAACAGGGCAGCATTTTCCATGAGCGTTTAGGTAGTTGATGATCTTCGTCACAAATATTGGAAATGTAGATCATTAAAAAAGTAATTATTTGCAAGTAAAAAAGTAACCTGTGTCACTTTTTTTTAATTAGCACGAAAAAAGTGGCCGAAACCACTTTCGTATTATTTACCAAATCGAAAAATTGGTATAGCTGTAAATTTAGGCTTTTCGGTTGAATATGTGTCCAAAAAAAGTTTGGCATACACTCAAGTAAACCAGCATCAGCATTTAAAAATAACCGAATGCAGCAATATCACCCCCGGGTAGGCCAATGGGAAGGTGACCAGAAAATCGTTAAGGCCCATGAGCAGGGCCGTCATGAAATGAAACGAAAGGATAAGGCCCAATGCGATGTACAGGGGTGTTTGGAACGGAAGCAGAAAACTGAGCGGGACAAAAAGCATAAAAGTAATAGCCGAGTGTGAGCAAAGTTTTTCGATAAGGGGGTGGCTTTTTAAAAAGTCGGAAACTTTAGGTATGCCAAAGGAATAGGTACCTAACACACCGGCAAGTACATCGCCTTTACGCCAATGCTGCGACAGCAACTTTATGGTGCCCGATGTAGCATAGCCGATAAGCACCTGCAATCCAGAAAAGTACATAGAAAGCGTTTCGCCCTGTTCGTTATTCAGCAAGAAACAAATGCTGTACGATAATAAAGCAAGTAACCGCACCTGGTCGGCACCATCTTTTCCAATCTTCCTTTGGCTATACGAATAAAGGTTTACAGCAGTTAACAGCGTGAAAACCAATTTAAAGGCAAACCCGGGCATGAATAAAAATGCGATAAATGTAACTCCAGATAGCATAACCTGTAAGCTGTGCAGCAACACCCATTTGGTGTATTTTTGTTTCACTTTGGTATCGGGGTATACAAAGTGGATATACAATTTGGAGATGCTGGCCAGCTCCAGCCCCGAAACAAAGGCGGATAACATGAGTATGGATACACTGATGGTGTACAGGGTATTAATGTCGAGGTGCATAACAGCAGTTAGATGATCTGGTGGTATGAGGCAAACAAAACCGTTTCTATTGATGCCGAGCGGTTTCCTTCGGATGTGAGCACGGCAAAGCGTATCTTGGTATTGTTTTTCTCAGGGGCCTTATGAAACATAGCGATAGTTAAAAGGATATTGATATAATGCATAGATACTTGTATAAACCTTTTGTTATCTACCGCCTCAAACTCCTTTATCATAAAATTGCAGGTATCTATCATACCCTTATTGTAGTATTTGCGCGGGTTCCAAACGGTTTGCAAAATGCTGAATTTATTATAAAAGGGAATCTCTATCCACTCCTGTTGTTCTTCATCAGCTATAACCTTGTAGGCCAGGCGGTAATCGCGGGTCAGGGGTTTGGGCGCAAAAAACGAATAGTTGGGCAGTATGCCCAGTTTATCGTATTTACCTATTTTAGGTTTTAAGCTTGTTATTTGATATATAACACTTGCTATTAAAAAAACAGCAAGTGTTATGACTACTATATAAAACATTAGGCGTATTGGTTTCTGATCTGGATCAACTCCTCAAGATTTAGTTCGGATCCCAGGTCTTTTTGTGCCAGTATTTTTACCATGGTTTGCAGTTTGCCGGCGCCTATATACGCGTCGCCGGCTATTAGTGATCCAACTGATTCCTCCGTCGATGCGGGGCGGTTACTACCGGTACTTGCCCCCGTTGAACCCATTGAAGCTGAGCCGCTTCCTGCACTTGAAAAATATGTGGCCACATGTGTTGCAGCACCGGCCATCGAAGAATAGGTGGCTACTTCATTATTAACAACATCGGTTGCAGCATTCCCTACTGCATGGCCAACAGCGTCCTCGGCATTTATCTCAGCCTGGGCAGTCGAGGTTGTTGCATTTATAACGGCGTCCCCAACAGATGTTTCAGCACTTATCTCGCCCTGTGCTATTGAGGCGGTTGCGCTGGTTATATCGGATGCTGCGTCAGTCACATCACTAACCATAGAGGACAAAAGGCCTACTATGGGTTGGCGGTCTATCAGCAGGATAAGCCGGTCAATGTTTTCCAATTCTTTTTTGGATAGTTCTGGGGTTTGAGTTTTCATCGCTGTTTGAAAGGTTAGGTTGAAGGTATTTTAAATTTTCTTAAATCTTATAGTAAAAATACTGGCTTTTATTAAAGAGTGTGGTGATCAAAATGGGTTTCAAATGCCCTGTACCAAATTTAGACGGGCAATTGCCGTCAATTAAGCATAATGATTATTGATCTGGATCAGTTCGTCAAGGGTAAGTTGAGGGTCAAGGTCATGTTGGCCTAACATTGCCACCATCTCCTTAAATTTGCCTAATGAGGTAGGCCTGGCCCCTATGATAGTAACCTCGCCTTCGGTAGTACTCATGTTATCAGCGACACTATCACCCGAGTTCATCATAGATGCGTGTTGTACAATTTGACCCGTAGAAGAATTGCCGCTGTTTATCGAACTGGCCACAGCACTGCCAGCCGCTGTTTCGGCATTATACTGGCCTTGCGCCGAGGTAGCGTCGGCAGCAACCTGCGCCTGGGCTATGGATGACATCGCACTTCCTACACTGGTTGCGGCGCTACCTACAGCGCTTGCTGCACTGGTTGCCGCGCTGCCTACCGCGCTTGCTGCGCTGGTAGCTGCATTGCCTACCGCGTGCCCTACAGATGTTTCTGCATTTATTTCGGCCTGGGCTATGTCATCTGTTGCGTTGGTTACGCCGCTGGCGGCATCAGTAACGGCATCACCAACATCGCTGGCGGCATCGGTAACCGAGTCCCAAATACCCGCTATTGGCTGGCGGTCTATCAGCAGGATGAGCCGATCAATGTTTTCTAATTCTTTTTTGGATAATTCAGGGGTTTGTGTTTTCATCGCTGTTTTGTAAGGTTGATTAAAGGTTATTTAAACAGTGGTTAATTGTGAAGCTAAATATAATACTTTAATGTTATAAACATATTAAGTAAAATTAAAATAATAACTTTTTCCGCTATTTAAATCACCTAAAATATCTAAATTTTAATTATATTGATAAAAAATACCGTTATTGTAAAACAAGCAATACATTCCCTTATACCTTGGCACCTAAACAACCCGCGCATTTGTTAACCACTATAAAGTTTTGTTTGTGCAAACAGTGCAGTATGTTCATAATTGCTACTGTATTACAACCTTTTTAAAATACCAGCCGTGCGGGTCTATTACCGGTTGTGTTTTGCTGATTATTTTTAATGGTGTGCTTTTATTTGCAGCTATGCTGGTTTGGATAAGGCCATTGCTTGTCTGAATATCTACCGGTAGATCCATAGGGCTATTTTTTATATTAAACATCCAGGTATCCGGTCGGGTTTGTTTGAGTTCAAAATCCATGGTGTTGGTAGTTCGCAGATAAAAATCAAACAGCGCCTTTAGGTTTTTCCCCGCAGCCGCGCTAAAATACTCCTCCATATCTTTGGTCGTAAAAAAACGGTCGTAAGGGAATTTAACATCGGTAACAAACTTTTTTAATGCCGGGAAAAACACACTATCGCCCATAACGTGCCTTAAGGTGTGCATAAAGAACGAACCTTTGTTGTACACGTCGTTATTATATACTGCGGCCATGTCGAGTTCTTCGGCCTGTACTACCGGTTTTACCGACCGTATGCCTGCCCGTTGCGATACCATCACCGAATCGTACGCCGCCTCGCCCATGGTTTCTCTATAAAATAAGGCTTCGGCGTAGGTTGTGATACCTTCCTGTATCCACATGTGCGCCCAATCTTTATTGGTTACTTTATTGGCCCACCACTCGTGCGTAAATTCGTGGAACAAATTAGGGGAATAATCTATTCCTGGATATTTTTTATAGACAAAGTTCTCGCCGCCATAAGTCACCATGGTTTGGTGCTCCATCCCAAAATTAGGTACCTCGGCAATGCCTATCTTTTCTTTAAACCAGGCGTATTCGCCAAAGTATTTTTCCAATATACGGGTATCGCGGGCGCGCATGGCCAGTACCTTATTGGCCTGGGCGCTGTCAACCTCCAGCACATAAAACTGAATAGGTACTTGGTGCCCCTCAACAGTTGTGTACGGACGGGTGTAAACTTTGTATTTACCAATGTTAAACACCACACAATAGTTGCTGATAGTGTAATTGGTTTTCCAATGCCACGTCGCTTTATTGCCGGCAACATTTTTAACGCCTTGTAAAAGCCCCGGTCCGGCAACGGTTAACCCCCTGGGTATGGTGATAAACATCTCTACCCCATCGTTTGGTTCGTCGCTGGGGTGGTCTTTGCAGGGGTAATACATTTTTGCACCCTGTAATTGAACACTAATGGCCACCCATGGGTTACCGGCTTTGTCGGTAGTCCAGGTAAAGCCGCCTTTCCAGGGCGGCCGCACAGCCACCGGCGGCTTGCCGCCGTAATTAATGTGTACAATATGCAGTCCGGCTTTAAAGCCTGCTTTGTTGAGCACAAATATCGAATCGCCGGTTTGTACAAAATCGGCTTTAGCTTTGTCAACCTCGATCGAATGTACCCTAAGCATATGCACCAGGTCGAATAGCAGCGTGTCTGTTGGTTTGGATAGGATTAGGGTGGTTTCCACGTAACCATCTATGGATTGATTGGCAATATTTACATCCAATACAAGCGTATTATGCCTGATGTCCATAATGGCCTGTAGTGGCCGTAGTTTACCTCCGGCACTCATGTAACTGGCGTCTAAATTTTGGGCATGTAGCCTGCCTGCCCCGGCCAATAGCATAAGGCATATCACTGGTGGGATTATGTTATATATCTTGCGTATCATGGCATTAAATTAAGAAAAATGTTTGGGAATTTAACAACAAGCATTCGGCAAGTGCCTAAAATTGTTACCTAATGTTTGTGCACCACTCATATTCCAAAATATCTGCTTACCTGTGTCCGCAAAATTTAATTATCTTAGTGCGAATGATCTGTATTAGAACTACGCTGTGCCTTATCGCAACGCTACTGACCCCTATTATTATCCACGCGCAGGCAACTTCCGCTGTGTCAATTATCGTGGTAAATGAGCTCAGGCAACCTGTTGATGGTGCTGCAGTTAAACTGTTAAAGGATAATAAGCTCGTTAAAGGCACCGTAACGAATACCAAGGGTGTTGCCCGTTTTGAAAACATAGCTGCAGGCAATTATACTTTTCTAATCAGCCATACTGCTTACAAGCCACAGGTTACCAAAATTTACCAAATACCATCTAATATAAAAAGCGATACCATCAGGTTACTGCCACTAAACACCGCTTTGCGCGAAGTTGAAATTGTGAGTAAAACACCTCCCATCGAACATAAACAAGGTAAAGTAGTGCTTGATATAGAGGCATCGGCTACAAACGCCGGGCAAAGTGTGCTCGATGTTTTAGAAAAGTCGCCTGGCGTAGCGGTCGACCGTAATGGCGGCATCAGCCTGCAAGGTAAACCAGGGGTATTGGTTATGATCGACGATAAACCAACCTACCTGTCGGGCAGCGATCTGAGCGATATGCTGGGTGCCATGAATTCGGCACAGGTATCGCAAATTGAACTGATAGCCAACCCAACGGCCAAGTTCGATGCCAGTGGCAACGCAGGTATCATCAACATTAAAACAAAAAAGAACAAGCAGGTGGGTTTTAATGGCTCATTTACGCTATCTGCCGGACAAGGGGTTTATCCAAAAAGCAACAACAGTTTGTTATTGAACTACCGGGTGGGTAAAATAAACACTTTTTTAAATTACAGCATTAGCGATGTTGAATACCTGACGGATATTTACGCCCTACGTAAATATTATAACACCGCCAACGTGCTAACAGGTACACTTGATCAGCCGGCTTACTTTGTCGGTACTGTTTTTAATAACACGATCAAAACCGGTCTCGACTATTATGTTACCCCAAAAACCACCATTGGCTTTACATTGGGCGGCAGCATTGTGAAACGCGACGGTAATAATAACTCTACAGCATCGTGGTTAAACAACAACGGAGGTATCGATTCGGCAGTGTCCACAGCAAACCACAGTACCAACCATTTTCAGAACAGCCAGGTCAATTTGAACGCGAAGCATACCATATCTGCTTTGCAGGACATTTCAGCTGATGTGGACTGGCTTCGTTACGATATTCATGCTAACCAGGCCTATGATAACCATTTGCTTGCTACGGGCGGTTACGACCAGATATCGCAAAGCAACATCCCTACAAAAATCAACATCCTATCGGGCAAGGCCGATTATACGCTCAAAAGTAAGCAAGGCGCTACCTTGCAAGCCGGGCTAAAATCATCATACAGCAGCACCGATAATGTGGCCTACTACCAAAATTTAAAAGGCGCTGCCTGGATCGATGATAATACCAAAAACAACCATTTTATTTATGATGAGGCCGTGAGCGCGGCGTATAGTTCGTATGAAACAAAGTCGGGCAAGTTCAACTATCAGTTTGGGTTAAGGTATGAGTATACGCTTTACCATGCCCACCAACTGGGCAATGCACTGCAACCCGACTCAGCCTTTTCGCGTAATTATGGCAGTTTGTTCCCCAGTGGGTACTTAAGTTACCGGGCCGATACCGCCAACACTTTAACGCTTACTGTTGGCCGGAGGATAGACAGGCCTGCCTTTCAAAAGTTAAACCCGTTTTATTCCATTATTAACAAGTATACCTACATGACGGGCAACGTTTACATTTTACCACAATACACCATAAACTTTGAGCTAAGTCACCAATACAAAAGCTGGCTCACCAATACCCTCTCATACAGTATTATCCAAGATTACTTTTCACAAATATTTTTAGCCGACCCGGCCACCGGTGCTTTATTGTACACGCAAGGCAACGTTGGCCACGCCTATAACATCGGCTGGTCTACATTGGTCGTATCCCCGCTTACCGACTGGTGGCAACTAACCGGTCAGGCTACTTATATCCACAAACACTTTAACGGGTTTAACGGCTATGCTTATACCACCAGCATTGATCAGCTAACCCTAAACGCCACCAATATATTTACGCTGTCGAAAAAATACACGGGCGAGATATCGGGGTTGTACACTACACGCTCCCGGGTTGACATTGCCGAACTGGTGTACCCATCGGGGCAGGTATCCTTAGGCTTATCGCGACCGGTAATGAATAAGAAAGGAACGTTAAAGCTAAACTATCGCGATATTTTTTATACCACAGCCTATGAGGGGCTAACTACTTTCCCTAACGCTACCGAGTACTTTAAATTAAAACGGGATACCAGGGTAGTTACACTATCCTTCACTTATCGTTTCGGAAAAGCTTATAAAGCCGCCAAACGCTCCGACGGTAGTGCCGGCGATGTGATACAACGAGTTGGGAATGGTTAAATTTAATTGAACCGTTTTTGATTGAGGTTAGACTTGACTAAATGATGCCACCAACGGGTTGGGGTAATTATCGCTCTGATCTTCGGCTACGTTATCCAAACATTTAAAATCCTTTTCAACCAGCAGGTATAACCCGTTGTGGTCGGCTTCAAAGCCTACCGTATCGGTTGTATACCATTCATCAGCCAAACCGACGGGCATAAAAAGGGTGATCTTATTCCCGGTGAACTTTGCTGATAGCCCGCTGCCGGTGTTACGTCGTAAGGCGTATATAAGTACCTGATCTCCAAATTTGGTTTGCTCTTCCAGGTACCCCTCTTGTACAAAACTTGCTACATCACTTTTAGTTAACCTGTACCGCAACGACTGCCCTTTGATACGTATTTTCATGTTCCGCTAATTTAATTTATAAAAAAGGTGTATTTAATGCAATTTTTATTAAATTATTAAAAAACACTATCATTTTACTCTTCAAAAAATCAATAAATTATATAATTTATTGATTTTGATTAAAAATTTCAATTAAATATGATATAAATCATATAAAAAATCAATAATCACATTAATTTTTAACATTTAACATTACTAAATTAATACAATTATTTGATTTTGTCTATTTTTTTATTTAAAATTGCTATTGTAAACACGCTTTAGGTCGCACTTAAGTTGTTTACAGGTAAAAGTGCTTTAACATTTAAAACTTTTGTATGTCAAAACCTACGGTCATAGTAGTTGGGAACGGCATGGTAGGTTACAAGTTTTGCGAAAAACTGGTTAGCCGCTCTTCTCAATTTAATATCATTGTTTTCGGCGAAGAACCCCGCAGGGCTTACGACCGCGTTCACCTGAGCGAATACTTTAATGGCAAGTCGGCCGAAGACCTTTCAATGTCGACCTTAACATGGTACGCCGAAAATGATATTTCTTTGTTTTTGAACGACCCGGTACAGGAGATAGACCGTGTTAATAAAACCGTACACTCATTAAAGGGTATTACTACAAGGTATGATTACCTGGTACTCGCTACCGGCTCATCGGCTTTTGTGCCCGATATACCCGGGGTAGAAAAAGACGGCGTGTTTGTTTACCGGACTATCGAAGACCTTGAACTGATGAAGGCCTGGGCCGCAAATGCAAAAGTTGGCGCGGTAATGGGTGGCGGCTTATTAGGGCTTGAAGCCGCCAAAGCCGTGCTCGACCTGGATATACCCGAAGCACATGTTATTGAGTTTGCCCCACGCCTGATGCCCCGGCAAATAGACTCGATGGGGAGCGCAATGCTGCAAAGCAAGTTAAAGGAGTTGGGCTTAAACATCCATCTCAACAAAAGCACCCTATGTATTGCCGGTGATGATAAAATTACCGCGCTTAAATTTAACGACGATAGCCAGCTGGCGGTAGATATGCTGGTGATATCGGCAGGGATACGCCCGCGCGATGAGCTCGCTAAATTGGCCGGTTTACATGTAGGCACACGTGGCGGCATTGTTGTTAACCCCAAAATGCAAACCAGCGACGAGTGCATTTTTGCCATTGGCGAGTGCGCACTGTTTGATGGTATGATATATGGGCTGGTTGCACCGGGTTATGAGATGGCCGATGTTGTCGTATCTTACCTTACCGAAAACGAAAAGCTGTTCAAAAGCTTTGACATGAGCACCAAGCTAAAGCTAATAGGTGTTGATGTAGCCAGTTTTGGCGATGCGTTTATAACCGAACCCGATTGCCGCACCATTATTTTTGAAGATACACACAAAGGCATTTATAAAAGGATAAACATAAGCACCGACGGCAAATACCTGCTTGGCGGAATTTTAATTGGCGATGCGGGTGCATACAACATGCTGCTGCAAACAGTTAACAACAAGCTGGTGCTGCCGCCAAACCCCGAGGACCTGCTTTTAGGTGCCCGTGGCGGTGAGGCGTCTGATAGCGGTGCTGGCGTAATGAGTTTGCCCGACGATGCTTTGATATGCTCGTGCGAGGCTATTACCAAAGGCGCCATTTGCGATGCCGTTACCACGCAAGGTATAACCACCGTTGATGGCATGAAAAAATGCACCAAAGCCGGCACTGGCTGTGGTGGTTGCGTGCCTATGGTCAAAGACCTGCTTTTAGGCACCATGAAAGCAAACGGGCAGTATGTTAAAGAGGTGATATGCGAGCACTTTGACCACTCGAGGCAGGAACTACTCGACCTGATCCGCATTAATAAGATCAAGCATTACGACGAGGTGCTTGACCATTATGGCCGCGGCGACGGATGTGAAGTATGCAAGCCTGTTATCGCCAGCATCCTTTCGGGATTATGGAATGACCTTATAGTTAAACAAGATACCATCCAGGATAGCAACGACCGCTTTTTAGCGAATATTCAAAAAGGTGGCACCTACTCGGTAGTACCACGCATACCTGGTGGCGAGATCACACCCGATAAATTGATCGTGATAGGCCAGGTGGCAAAAAAATACAACCTGTATACCAAAATTACTGGTGGGCAGCGTATTGATATGTTTGGCGCACACATGAATGACCTTCCCCAAATTTGGGAAGAACTTATTGACGCCGGTTTTGAAAGCGGGCACGCCTACGGTAAATCACTGCGTACTGTAAAAAGCTGTGTAGGCAGCACCTGGTGCCGGTTTGGTTTGCACGATAGCGTAACCTTTGCTATCGAGATTGAGAACCGGTATAAAGGCATACGGTCGCCACATAAATTAAAGGGCGGTGTAAGCGGCTGTGTGCGTGAGTGCGCGGAGGCCCAGGCAAAAGACTTTGGCATTATCGCGACAGAAAAAGGCTGGAACTTATATGTGTGCGGCAATGGTGGATCAAAACCTCAACATGCACAACTGCTGGCGACTGATATTGACAGCGAAACCTGCATTAAATACCTCGACCGCTTTTTAATGTTTTACATCAAAACTGCCGATCCGCTAACCCGTACCGCTACCTGGTTAAACAAAATGGATGGCGGCATGAATTACCTTAAAAATGTAATTATCAATGACAGTCTGGGTATTGGCGAGCAGTTAGACGAAGATATACAAGGCTTGATAAACACCTACCACTGCGAGTGGAAAGAGGTTGTGGAAAACCCTGAATTACGCAAGCGTTTTTCGCACTTTGTAAACGCCCCGGCCGAAAAGGACCCCAATGCACAAGTTGTGCCCATGCGCGATCAGGTCAAAGCAAAGGAATGGTAGATTTTAAGTCAAAATTAAAAAGTTAAAAGTCAAAACATCGCACCGGCTTTCGATCCAAACGACATCCGGACTAAAAACACCAATCATGGAAACACTAATAGATATAAACTGGGTAATGGCTTGTTATGCCGACGATGTGCCCGAAAACGGCGGTGCCTGTGTAAAACTTGGCGATGAACAAATAGCGATATTTAATTTTGCACGTCGCAAAGAGTGGTTTGCTACACAAAACCTTTGTCCACACAAACAACAGATGGTTTTATCAAGAGGGATGATAGGCAGCGTGGGCGAAGATTGCGACCCTAAAGTTGCCTGCCCCTTCCATAAAAAAACGTTTTCGCTGGTAACCGGTGAGTGCCTAAGCGGCGATGATTACCAGATAAAAACTTACCCTGTTAAAGTTGACGAGGGTAAGGTTTATATAGGTTTTTAAGAGATCTGTTATTATTCAGAATTACTGTCTTTGGTTAATTCCAGTAATTTTTCTTCATTAACAATTCGGATGCCTTTACCATCCAACGCTACGAGCTTATCGCTGGTCAATTCATTGATCGTTCTGAAAACTGTTTCGTACGTCGCCCCGGCAAACGATGACAGATCCTGCCGGCTAAGCTCAATATTGATCGTCCCATTCTCATTTAACCCAAACTGTTGTTTTAACGACAGTAGCGATTGTGCCAGCCTGCCCTTAACCGACATGTGCGCGAGGTTGCGCATCCGTTTTTCTGATTCCAGCAGGTCTTCTGATAAAAAGATGACCAGTTTGTAAGTAAACTCGTGGTTAACCTTTAACGTGGCATTAAAAAAATCCAGGTCAAAAAAACAGATCTTTGTTGGCTCTAATGCGGTTGCCGATATGGGGTACTCCGGTGTTATTAAACCCCGGTGTCCAAATATCGCGCCCTTTTGTGCAAACCGTACGATCAGCTCTTTGTCATTGCCCCAATTTTTATGAACTTTTACTTTGCCTGAGTAAACAAAACCAACCCCCGAAACCGGGTTTCCTTCTTTAAAAATCGTTTCGCCTTTTTTTATGTCAAAATTTTTTCGGTGCGTGCTAACAGCGGGCAGCCACTCTTTAACGCAGGTTTGACATAAAAAACAACTCTTTAAATCACATTCTTGTTTACTTTTTTTCATTAACAGTAAAATTAGTATAATCTACGCAATAATTACTGCGCTAAATTCGATTTTTTAAACAATGTTTATATCAAACAGGGTTAAATAAGATGATTTTGTTACAAAATTTCACGCGAAAAGCATTTTTTATTCAAAAAATTCAACAAAATCATTCTAAAAAAATTATTAAAATCATTTTTTGGCTGTAATTTTTTGATTTAGATTAAAAAAATCATAAAAAAACAACTAATTCATAATTTATATCATATAAATTATCTAAAAATGTAAATTTAATTGCAATTAAATGTTAATTAAGATATATTTATGGTAATTAACAGGGTCGCCACTTAATTAATTTAGATATATGGATAAAAAAAGTTCAGTCTTTAACAATTAAAACAAAAAAGCCCCCGCCGGAGGTCGCATTCCGGGCGAGGGTTAACAGTTCAAGTGCTTTAACAAACTCTAAAACTTATTCAAATGTATAAAAATGTACTTAATAGGTGCAGGTTCCCTGCAATATTTTTAACGATAGGTTTATTACAAACCTTTAACACTCAAGCCCAGATTTCGTTAACGGGCCAACTGCGCACCCGCGCCGAAGATAGAAATGGTTACGGTAACCTGGTAACTAATGATGCCCAACAGGGTGGTTTCATCTCGCAACGCACCCGTTTAAATTTTGGTTATAAATGGGACCTTTTAACAGTAGGGGCAACACTACAGGATATCCGTATTTTTGGTGCCGACGCTTCGTCAGTATCAACCACCGATAACCGCCTGTTTTTACACGAAGGCTGGGCCGAACTAACCCTGGCCAACAAAGCCGACACTAATATAAAGTTTAGACTATTAGACTTATTGACCTTTAAGATAGGGCGCCAGGAATTAATTTATGACGACGCCCGTTTAATAGGTAACCTTGATTGGTTGCAGCAAGGCCGTGCTTTTGATATGGCCATGTTAAAAACAGTACACCATGGCTGGCAGGTTGACCTGGGTTTTGCCTTTAACCAAAACACCGATGCCGTTGGCGTAACCAATACCGAATATGTGCCGGGCAACATTCCGTTATATGTACGAAACTCTTTGGGCGCTTTGGTGCCTGCCCCGGCAGGTTTGGTACCGCTTGCTACGGCCGGCAGCGCGGCCAACAACAGCTCCAAAGCCGGAACGCCTGTTTACGCTAACCCGCCAAGTACTAATGGTGCCACACAGAATTATAAATCGTTCACCAGTCTGTACGTCAGTAAAAAGTTTAACCAGACCAAATTTTCTGCGCTGTTTTTTAACGATAATTTTGGCCAGTACCGCTTAGACTCTGTTGGCTCGGCTGCAACAGGTTATGTTTACGGTCGGCGTTTTGTTCAAAACGGCACAAGCGATCTCAACGATTACTCACCCATACACCGTTACACTTACGGTTTAATGATCAATCATATCCTGGGTAATGCTTCCGACTTTGGTAAGATAGCTATACAAGCCGCATATTATCAGCAATCGGGTGTTGACCGCGACAATGTTGACTTAGATGCCTATCATTATACCATTGCGGTAACTTATCAAAAAGGCCGTTTCAGTTTTACGCCGGGTTATGATGTATTATCAGGTAACGATGCCGTAAACCCATCGGGCAAAGACAACCGCTTTGACCCCCTGTACGGAACGCCGCATAAATTTTGGGGTTATATGGACTACTTCTATGCAGGCAGCGGCTCCCCCGCCGGTGGTTTAAACAATCCTTACTTCAAAATAAAGTATACCGCCAACACACTTTCGCTGGGCTTGGACCTGCATCATTTTACCCTGAATAAGGATATGAAAAAAGGCGACGGAACTGTATTGGATAAAAACCTTGGAAACGAAATTGACCTGCAGGCAAGCTATAACATGAACAAGTTTACCAATATCGAATTTGGCTATTCATTGTTCAACGCTACGCACAGCCTGCCGTTTGCCAAGGGCCAGGCCACAACCGATGCCGTGGCTAACACCTATAATAAATTGGGTACCTGGGCATACCTCATGTTCAAGTTTACGCCCGACTTTTTTTACAGCAAGCCGGTAGCCATTAAACAATAACCCTAAAATTAAACTACAGATGACAACTCAACATATCAACAAAAAAACAAAGCTGGCATTAGCAATGTGCCTGCTGTTGGTGCTGGTTAATTCCATAGCCGGTGCTAACCCGCCAAAGCGTGTTATAAAACTGGGGTTCATCCCGCTAACGGATTGTGCCCCGCTGGTAATAGCCAAAGAAATGGGCTTTTTTACCAAGTACGGTGTAGACGTACAACTCTCAAAAGAAGCTTCGTGGGCCGTGGTGCGCGATAAGATTTTAAATGGCGAATTAGATGGCTCGCATTGCCTGTTCTCCATGCCATTTTCCGTCTACACGGGCATTGGTGGCAAGGCAGGTTCTGAAATGAAGATAGCCATGACCTTAAACAATAACGGGCAGGCCATTACCTTATCCAAAGATTTTTGCGGCATAGTTGGTTTTAAAGACCTGAAAAAAGTTGCAGGGGCCATAAAAGAGATCAAAGCCCGTAAAGAAGTAACCTTTGCCATGACGTTTCCCGGCGGCACACACGATATATGGCTGCGCAACTGGCTGGCCGCGGCCGGGGTTAATGCAAAGTCGGTGGGTATCATTACCATCCCTCCGCCGCAAATGGTTGCCAACATGAAAGTTGATAACATGGAAGGCTTTTGCGTTGGCGAACCGTGGAATGGCGTTGCCGCCACACAGGGTATTGGCTTTACCCATATTTCGAGCCAGGACATCTGGAAAAACCATCCTGAAAAAGCATTGGTTGTGAACAAGGCCTTTTCTGAAACCGACAGGGATGACCTAAAAAACGTAATGAAAGCGCTTATTGAGGCCTGTAAATGGCTCGACGAAATGGGCAATCGTAAAAAAGCAGCCTTAATACTAAGCAAGCCTATTTATGTGAACGCACCGGTGCAGGTAATTGAAGCAAGGCTTATGGGTTCCACCGAGATAGGTTGCGACCTGGGTGTACAGAAATACAAGGATGATTACATGCTTTTTTATAACAACGGCATGGTAAATACGCCAAAGCTATCGTACGGGATATGGTTTATGACACAGTACATGCGCTTTGGTATGCTAAGCACCGCGCCAAATTATCAGCAGATATCGCAAAAGCTGATCATGAGCGATCTGTATGCTGAAGTTGCCAAAAGTATGGGTGTACCTGTTCAGGAAGATATGAAACCGTTTAAAACTAACCTGGAAACGATAACGTTCGACCCCAATAACCCGGCTGCTTATTTAGCAGGCGCAAAAAGATAGTTTTTTAGTAAATGAGGTGATCAGGATATTGCCGGCTAACACCCGGCAAGTCCTTTTCAAAGTAAAAGGAAGATCAAAAAAATTGACATGAAAGAATTATTCTCAACTAAGTCGTTACTCGGTGTTTTATACTTCGCCGCTGGCATGATCATACTTGGAGGTATCTGGGCGCTGGTTTCAAAACTCACCAAAAGCGAGATACCAAGTCCACAAGCCACCTGGCTTGTTTTTAAAGAGGTAATGCATCAGCCTTTTCAAAACGATCCGGATTATAAAGGCATCGGCACCAAGCTATTAAGTTCGTTAACCCGGGTTGCCATAGGTTTTGGCCTCGGTAGTTTGTTTGCCATTCCTTTAGGTTTATTAATGGGCAGCAGCAAAATAGCAATGAAGATGATAAACCCTATCGTACAAATATTAAAACCGGTATCGCCATTGGCATGGTTCCCGTTGGGATTAGCCATATTCCAGGATTCGCCTAAGGCCAGCATCTTCATGATATTTATCTGCTGTTTATGGCCAACCCTGATCAACGCGGCATTTGGCGCATCGCACATACCGCAGGACCATAAAAACGTAAGCAAGGCCTTTGGCTTTTCAACCTGGAAATACCTCACCAAAATATTACTGCCATTTAGTTTACCGCACATTATTACCGGCCTGCGCCTTTCAATAGGTGTTGCATGGATGGTTATTGTGGCCGGCGAGATGCTTTCGGGCGGGCAAGGGCTTGGCTATTTTGTTTGGGAAGAAGGTTTTAACGGCGGCAATATTGCCAAAATACTGGTCGCTATCATCATCATTGGTTTAGTAGGCTCTTTATTAGATAAATGTTTCACCTGGTTGCAGCAGCGTTTTTCGTACGCGGTATAACCTATAAATATTTGATTTTATGAACGACGCAATAACGGTCACTACAGAACAAGACAACATCGGCATGGTTGCCGACGCGCTTTTGAAACAAGCCGTTGCTGAAACCAGCATTGAGGTAAATAATGTAAGCGTAAGCTTTAAAACACCCAAAGGTGTTTACACCGCTGTAAAAGACATTAGCCTGACAGTACAAAAAGGCGAGATAATTTCGCTGATAGGCCACTCGGGCTGCGGTAAATCAACATTAATGGGCACCATAAGCGGCATGGTAAAGCCAAGCCATGGCGAAGTATTTGCCAATGGCAAAAAGGTATACGCGCCGGGGCCCGACAGGGGCATTGTGTTTCAAAACTACTCATTGCTACCCTGGCTCACGGTTTACCAAAACATCTGGGTAGCTGTGGATTCGGCATTGAAAGATAAAACAACAGCCGAGAAAACAGCGCTGGTTGAAACTAACCTCAAAATGGTTAACCTGTGGGAACATAAAGACAAGTTACCTGGCCAGCTATCGGGCGGAATGAAACAGCGGGTGGCTATTGCGCGGGCTTTCTCTATCAACCCCAAAATACTATTGCTCGATGAGCCTTTTGGTGCGCTTGACGCTTTAACCAAAAGCACCATGCACGTTGAATTGCTTAAACTATGGGTGATGGATAACCGCCAGAAAACCATTGTAATGGTTACCCATGATATTGAAGAGGCCATCTTCCTATCGGACAGGGTGGTGGTGATGAACAATGGCCCGGCCGCGACCATTAAAGAGATAGTAGATGTGCCTTTAAGCCGCCCCCGAAACAAAAAAGACATTGTACACGACCCGGCATACATGAAAATTCACGATAAGCTTTTGAGTTTACTGATCGATAAGTTTTCAATTGCCGATATAACTATAGAACAATAAAAACAACCATCATGACTAACGATACCTCAAAACCCTTAGATAAATTAAAGATATTCAGTTTATCGGGCATCCAGATGAAAACATTCCACATTACGTGGCTTATGTTTTTTGTTTGCTTTTTTGGCTGGTTTGGCCTGGCGCCGCTAATGCCAACCATACGTGCCGAGTTGGGCCTTACCAAAGGCCAGATAGGCAATATCATTATAGCCTCGGTAGCGTCGACGGTAATTGCCCGGTTAATAATTGGCAAACTGTGCGATGTTTGGGGACCGCGCAAAACCGCTGTACGGTTGCTTATCGTAGGCTCACTACCCGTGTTTTGCGTTGGGCTTGCGCATAGCTATACAACCTTTTTATTGTTCAGGTTGGCTATAGGTGTGATAGGGGCTTCTTTTGTGATCACACAATACCATACTTCGCAAATGTTTGGGCCTAAAATAAAAGGTACTGCCAACGCGGTAACCGGCGGCTGGGGCAACCTTGGCGGAGGCGTAACCAATATGGTAATGCCTTTAATATTTGCAGCCATTGTTGGCTTTGGTTTTACCAAAGGCGAAGCATGGCGCTATGCCATGATGGTACCGGGCACTATGATGCTCGTAATGGCTTTTATTTATTATAAATACACCAAGGATACCCCCGCCGGTAATTTTGACGAGATAGGCCACTCAAAAGACGATGCCAAAAAAACCGATTGGAGTGTATTAGCCGACTGGCGTGTTTGGGCATTGACCTTAGCTTATGCCTGCTGCTTTGGTATGGAGCTAACCTTTGATAACGTAGCCTCGCTGCATTTTGTTGATAGTTTTCACCTCATGCAAAGTTCGGCAGGTTTTTGGGCTGGTGTATTTGGTTTTATGAATGTTTTTGCCCGTGCATTAGGCGGCATCGTGTCTGACAAAGTGGGTGGCAAGTTTGGTATGCGTGGCAAAGGTTTGCTTTTGGCCGGTGTGCTATTGTTAGAAGGTATAGGCATTATTGTATTCGCACAGGCAGGTTCACTGGTGTTTGCCATCGCATCCATGCTCACATTTGCGCTATTTCTTAAAATGGCAAATGGCGCTACTTATGGTATCGTTCCGTTTATCAACGCTAAAAATGTAGGCCTTATAAGCGGCATTGTAGGCGCGGGCGGTAACCTTGGCGGGATGCTTTTCGGTTTCCTGTTTAAATCAAGCAGCATAACTTATGTGCAAGCCTTTACTTATATCGGCTTCGCGGTCATCGCGGTTTCGGCGATCATACTCATCACACGGTTTGCTAAAGTTTTTAAAATACCCGAAGAAATATCAATTACAGCCCTGGCTCCTGCCGAGATGGTATCATAATTATATAAGATCGCATGTCGCACAACAAAAAGCCTACCGGTCAGTTAACCACAACCTGCTGCTATTGCGGCGTTGGTTGTGGTATTGTGCTTGATAAGGACCGCAACGGCACCCTCACCCTTGAGGGCGATAAAGACCACCCGGTAAACCGGGGTATGCTGTGCAGCAAGGGCATTAACCTGCACCATACTGCTAACGACATAAGCGACAGGCTACTTTATCCGCAAATGCGGTATAACAAAAACATGCCCATGCGGCGCGTTACCTGGGACGAAGCCTTTACCCGTACCGCCGCCGTTTTTAAAACCTTTATTGATAAATACGGCCCCGACTCGGTCGCCATATACGCATCGGGCCAATGTTTGACCGAGGAGTATTATGTGCTCAATAAGCTAATGAAGGGATTTATTGGCAGCAATAATATCGACACCAATTCGCGTTTGTGCATGAGCAGCGCGGTTGCTGCCTATAAAATGGCTTTGGGCGAAGATAGCGTACCCATTTGCTATGATGATATTGAACTGGCCGATTGTTTTTATGTGACGGGCGCAAATCCAGCCTGGTGCCACCCAATTTTATGGCGGCGTGTTGAGGCGCACAAAGCAGCAAACCCCAATACCAAAATTATTGTGGTCGATCCGCGGGTTACCGATACCTGCTCACTGGCCGATCTGCACCTACAACTCAACCCCGGAACGGATATCACGTTGAACCACGCCCTTGGCAGGGCAATTATTGAGAACGGGGATATTGACCTGGATTTTATAACTAACCATGCTGAAGGTTTTGAGCAATACCAGCAACTGGTCTTCCAAAAAACGCTTGCCGAAGCCGCCCTGATCTGTGGGGTAGCCGAGGCAGATATCCGCCTGGCGGCTCAATATATTGGCGATGCCAAAGGCTTTATTTCGATGTGGACCATGGGGCTTAACCAAAGTGCCATCGGTGTAAACAAAAACCTGAGCCTCATTAACCTTAACCTTATCACCGGGCATATCGGCAAACCCGGCTCGGGGCCTTTCTCATTAACCGGCCAGCCAAATGCCATGGGCGGCCGCGAGGTAGGCGGCCTGGCCAACCTGCTGCCCGCCCACCGCGACCTAAAAAACCCCGCACACCGCGACGAAGTTCAGCGCTTTTGGGGTGGTAAACCTATTGGTGAGAAAGCAGGATTAACTGCGACAGAAATGTTTGAAGCTTTGAACGACGGGCGCTTAAAAGCCATCTGGATAGTTTGTACCAACCCGCTGACCAGCTTGCCCAATGTACGTCTGGCCGAGGAGGGTCTAAAGAAGGCCAAGTTTGTGGTGGTACAGGACATTACCAACAAACTGGAAACGCTGCAATACGCCGATGTGATATTACCCGCCGCCGCCTGGGCCGAAAAGGAAGGCACCATGACCAACTCTGAACGCCGCATCAGTTATCTTAACAAGGTACTTGACGCGCCCGGCGAAGCCCTCCCCGACTCAGAGATCGTTTGCCGTTTTGCGCAAAAAATGGGGTACCCCGGATTTGATTTTGAGAACGCGGCGGCCATTTATGCCGAACATGCCGCACTGACCGCGGGCACCAATATGGATGTAAGCGGTTTGAGTTACGATATCCTGAAAAAGGTTAAAACGGTACAATGGCCATACCCCAAACCGGCGTCGTCCGAAAAACGGCCTACTAAAAAGAAAACAGTTAGTTTGATGGAAGATAGCGTGCCGGTATCAAAGGGTACAGCACGCCTGTTTACCGATAAACGCTTTTATACCCCAATAGCAAAAGCAATTATCCACGCTGTGCCGGATGAGAATACCGGCGAGCATACTGATGCAGATTATCCATTCATCCTGACCACCGGTCGCATCCGTGACCAGTGGCACACCATGAGCAAAACGGGCAAGGTAAATAAGCTTAACCAACATATTAAGCAAGCCTTTGTAGAGATACATCCTACAGATGCCCGTAGATTAAATATCAGGGAGGATGAGGTAACAGTCATCCGCTCCAAAAGGGGCGAGGTACGGGTTAAAGCCAGGCTAAATGCGGGCATTAAGCAAGGGGTCGTATTTTTGCCCATGCACTGGGGCAAAATATTAGGGAACGACCTTAACCGGGCAAACAACCTGACCAGCGACCTGGTGGACCCTGTATCAAAAGAACCCGACTTTAAGTTTTGCGCGGTAAGCATTGCTAAATATAAAAAGCCTTTTCAGCGCATTGTGATCATTGGTGCCGGGGCGGGCGCCTTTGGCTTCGTAAAGTCGTACCGCGAAATAAACCCCGACGACGACATCACCATCTTCAGCAAAGAGGATTTCCCCTTTTACAACAGGGTAATGCTCCCCGATTACATTAGCGGCGAGCAGCGCTGGGAACAATTGGTTAAAATGACCGATGCCGAAGAGCCCGCTTATAAAATCAAACTGCTGCGGGGCGTAAGTGTGGAAAAAGTAGATCGTGAAAATAAGATTGTAATAGACTCGCGCGGTATTAAAACCCCTTACGACGTTATTATTATGGCTACGGGCAGTCGCGCCGCAGTACCCCGTAACGTGCCTACGTTACCCGGCATTTTTACCATGCGCAGCCGTACCGATGCCGATAACTTTAAAAACCATATCCCGGCAAACGCGCATGTGGTTATTGTGGGTGGTGGTTTATTGGGGTTGGAAATGGCGGCTTCGCTGCGAGAGATCGGTGTAAAGATCACCATCGTGCAGCGTATATCGCGTTTTTTAAATCGGCAATTAGATCCGCTGGGTAGCCAGTTACTGCATGAAGAGATAATAGACCAGGGTTGCAGTGTTTATTATGATGACGAAGTGCAGCTATACTACGGCCGCAATAAGCTAACAGGCATCGGGTTAAAAAGCGGCACGCGCATCAATTGCGATGCCCTGATACTGGCTATCGGCACTACGCCAAATTTGGAATTGGCTAAAGATTGCGGCCTGGAATGTAAACGCGGCGTGATCGTTAACGAGCGACTGGAAACCAGCGACCCCAATATTTTTGCTATAGGTGAGATTGCCGAATTTGAAGGCACCCTCTACGGCATTACCGCCGCGGCAGAGCAACAAGCCGACGTAGTAGCCAAATACATGAACGGCGATATTGCCAGCTATTACCAGGGCAGTTTGTTTATGAATATCATCAAGATACATGGTTTTGACCTGTGTAGCATTGGTTTACCCGAATGTCCTGATGATAAGAACTATGAGGAGATCGTGTTTATTGATAAGGCCAAGCGGTATTACAAAAAGTGCATCATCCACCAGGACAGGTTGGTAGGCACTATTTTGATTGGCGACAAGAGCGAGTTCCAGGAGTTTAGGGAACTGATAGCCAACAAAACCGAACTCAGCGAAAAGCGTATACAGCTACTGCGTAGCAACAGTAAAGCCGAACCTATAATTGGCAAACTGGTTTGCAGTTGCAACAATGTAGGGCAGGGCAATATAACTAATAAAATTAAGGAAGGCTGTACCGATCTGAAACAACTATGCACGCTCACGGGCGCGGGTACAGGCTGCGGCTCGTGCCGGCCCGAAGTAAAACGCATACTTGACGAACTAACCGAGGCTGCAAAATTAGAAAGCATCATCAACTGATGGAAAAAGGCACAACAAAACATGTCATCAAGATCAACCTGCCCGGCGGTATCGTTCCGGCGGGCGAGTTGCTGGATATCCTGACCATTGTTAAAGCGGCAGGTGTGCAACACGTGCGGTTTGGCAACAGGCAACAGTTATTCTTAGAGGTTACCCCCGCCGACCTGGACGACCTGGAAAACCACCTGACCATGTACGACATGATCTACGAGGTTGACAAGGATGAGTACCCCAACATTATCAGCAGCTATGTTACCGAAGATATTGTTTATAATGCCAATTGGCTTAAAGAGGGTGTGTATAAAGACATACTCGACCTTTACGACTACCAGCCGCGTTTAAAGATAAACCTGGCTGATAACCTGCAAACCTTTGTCCCGTTCTTTACGGGTAACCTTAACTTCATCTCGTCGGATGTCAGCAATTTTTGGTACCTGTACATCCGTTTTCCAAAAACCAATATCCTGTATTGCTGGCCGTCGCTTATTTATTCGGAAGATATTCCCGGGATCGGTAAGATGATCGAAACGGAGATACTGACCAACCGTAAGCTGTATTACGACCAACCCGCTATTGATGGTGGCCTGTTACACAAAGCCATTGGTAAGCAAAGCGGCTTTTTGACACAGCCCTATACGCATAAGCTACAGTTGCCGGAGTTCCACTTACCCTTTTACGAAGGCTTTAACCGTTACGCCAACAATAAGCTTTGGCTGGGCATCTACCGGCGTAACGAGCAATTCCCTATCGACTTTTTAACAGATATGTGCGCCCTCTGTATCGAAACCCGCATTGGCCAGTTATACACCACACCCTGGAAATCCATCGTTATTAAAGGCATTGATCAGGCCGACCGCAAGCCCTGGGGTGATATTTTGAACCGGCACCGCATTAACGTACGCCATGCTGCCAACGAGTTGAACTGGCAGGTTGAAGAACTGTGCGACGAAGGCTTAGCATTGAAACAGCAACTGGTACGCGAGTTTGAAGAAGCCGACACCCGGACCTATCGTTTGTGCTTTGCAGTAAAAACCAAGCGTAAATCGGGTTTGTTTGGCTCGGTCATTATCAATAAACAGCGCGAGGTGAACAAAGGGAACAATCTTTTTGAGATACTGCACACCCGCGATTTTAACCCTAACTCTAAAGACTTTGTGGTTTTTAAACGGGGTCTGTTACAGCAGGACATCAGTATGAATTTGACCCGGCTTTGTGATGACTTTTACGAACTGCAAAAAGCAGGAAGCATACCACAATCCCCAACCGCGCCCGAACCCGAGGTTATCGTCCACCCAAAAGCCATTTACCAGTGCAAACATTGCCTAACCATATACGATGAGCAGTATGGCGATGCCGCCTGTGGTATTGCCCCCGGTACTAAATTTGAGGACATAGCCCACTACAATTGCCCTACCTGCGATGCGCCGGGGGACGACTTTGTTTTACAAGATGCTTTAGCTATAATTGCTACATGACAGCTTTACGGGGCATAGTAATGTGCGGCGGGCAAAGTACGCGTATGGGTACCGATAAAGGCCTCATTGCGATACAAAACAGCTGTTGGGCGGCTTACATGGCCGATAAGCTACAGGCTGTAAATGTACCGGTCAGCATTTCGATAAACCCATCTCAATTAACAGGCTATCAGGTCATATTTAGCCCAGAGCACCTCATCACCGATTCGCTAAACCTACCCGGCCCGCTTAATGGCTTGCTAAGTGCACACCTCAAATACCCAAATGATGACCTGCTTCTTTTGGCCTGTGATATGATCAATATGCAAACCAGTACACTCATCCATTTGATAGATACTTACCAGGACAACCCGGATTACGGGTTCTATGTGTACCAAAATAACGGATACGCAGAACCGTTTTGTGGCATTTATACATCCCCGGGTTTAGCCAAACTGGCCAATCAGCTTGATCTGCTAAGCCACAATAGCTTTGGCTTACAAAAGGTGTTAAATGACGGGCACACGTTTCGCTTACAAACAACTGACCGTCAAAGCTTTAACAACTACAACGTGCCACACCCCCCAATGCCGTAACATTAATAACAAGCCTGGGGGGGAAATTGTAAGAAATTTCAAGGCAAAATCTTTAATTTTTTTACTTATGGAAATACTCTCCATCATAAAACGCCTATCAACTATTCAACAGCTCAACCAATAAACCGTTATGGTGATTTTCGCACATCGCAGCACCTGCGGCTATGTTAAATTTAGCATGGCTAATACGGTATCTTCATGCCTTTTAGCCAGGAAATAGAAATTAAAATAAATAAGGTTATGCCGCGAGGGTATAGCCTTATCTTTTTTTATTTATGACGGATTGCTTATACACAACTAAAAAACAAATTTCAGGCAATCGTTCTCCTCGCTTTTTCTTTTAGGGCAGGGTTGGTTGCATCCACGATGCTTTTTTACAACAAGTGTTGGGGCGGGTGTTGTAACAGGCGGCAGCAGGTACACATATAGCCCGCCTGTGATGATCATCATGGTTAAAAATTTCATAAGCGCGTAGGTTTTTGTATAAGATGCCATAAAAAACCAAACGTTACTGCTTTTTTGCAAAAGGTGATTTTCGCACATTTTAACCTTTGCTTGTAGCAATATATTTAGGTGTTATTTACATATCCCGGCAGTTGCAAAGCATTGATATTTGTTAAAAAAACAAAGCAATGAAAAGTAAACTTTTAGTGGTTTGCATGATCGTAGGATTAGTGGCCACAGCAAACAGCGGTTATTCAAAACATCCAAATGTATCGGGCTACGTAGCGGTTATCAGCGATTACATTGACAGTTACACCAATTCGGATTATAAAAAACTAAATAAGGTATTAAGCGATGACGCCTGCGTAAAGATACCCCGGGCCGACAAAGTGCTTATACAAAACAAAGCAAGCCTGATAGCGCAGATGAGAGTTGATGCCTCAGTACAGCAATGTACCAGTAAGTACGAGGTGATCGCAAAAAGCGATGCGATAGTAATGGCCAGGGTCGATTTTCAGTACGAAAATTTTACCCAGCAAAATTTTATAATTTTGGAACGCAACGAGGATAAAGAGTGGAAAATAACGCAGGTGTGCAAAATATTTCAAAGCAAAACCAAAGCTGCCAACCCGACTGATAACCTGACTGCCTATAACTAACGTTTTGCTTTTTACAAAATGGTAACACTATGAGTTAAATAGTGTCTTATCCATACTGAACTATCTAAATTAATATCACCCTTTTAGGGTGATATTTTTATTATTTAATAGGCTTTAATTTATAGCGGCTTAAACCCCCTGTAATTTAAAGCTTATTGCTGTTAAATATGTTTTTATACCTGTACAAAAATTCAACTGTCCGTAATGCTGTAAAACTGTTATTAGTAACGGTATGCGTATGGTGTTGCTTTATTTTTACAGTGTCGGCTCAAAAATACACCTTTCAGCATTACGATATTGAGGACGGCTTGGTACAGTCGCAGGTAAACGCCATTAGCCAGGATGCGCAGCACCGCCTTTGGTTAGGCACTTTAGGCGGCGCCTGCCGGTTTGATGGTAAAGATTTTAGCTCCTACTCCAAAGAGAACGGCCTGCTCAACAACTTTGTTTACACCGTGCTTTGCGATACCAAAAACCGGGTTTGGTTTGGTACACATATGGGTCTTGCCTGCCTGGATGGTAAAAAGCTCATCAATTACGCTATCCCGACCAATATAAAACGCACCTGGGTAACCAACATAGCGCAGGATGCCGCGGGCACCATCTGGATAATGATGCAGAACAAACTTTTCAAAGTAGTGGGTGCTAATCTGCAATACATGCCCGTAACCGGTACCGAAGATTATGCTTTAACCAATATCACCATTGGTCCTTTGGGTAACTTGTATGCAAGCCTTTATCAAAAAGGCATATTCTGTTTAAAAGCAAACCAGTGGGTAAGCGCGGTCCCCTTTTCGGGACAGTATCAAAACCTGGTGGTCAAAAAACTGGTGTTTGATAAGGTTGACCCCGCCAAATGTTACTTTATTGCCAACAACACGCTGTTTATGGCCACTGGCCATGCCATAAGTCCATACCCCGCACCGCAATTGTACAGCAATAAAAGTAGCTTGTTAAGCGTGGGGCAAGATGTGCATGGCGATCTGTGGGTGGGTTCATCAAACGGGGTTTACTATATCAAAAATAAGCAAATTATCCATTTCGATGCCCATAATGGGTTTACTGATATATCCGTACCCGATATTTATACCGACCATGACGGTAACCTGTGGCTGGCAACATGGGGCGGCGGCATATACAAATACGAAGGCGATGGCTATGTACTTTTTGATCAGTCGCAGGGCATCAGCAACTTCCAAACCATTATGGGCGTTGTAAGCGATAGACAGCAGCGTATTTGGCTGGCAACCGATGGCGGTGGTGTTGTACAATATAACGGTAAAGAGTTTAAGAACATTAGCCTACCTACCGTAAACCAATATGCCAAAAAAGTACAGTGTATTTATGCCGATAAGGCAGGCAATGTTTGGATAGGCACATCCTTAGGTGGCTTGTGGAAATACGATGGTAAAGCTTACACTATGGTCGCCCTGTCCGACATGCGGATAGCTAACGCCCTTTACCAGGATGATGGAGGTACTATTTGGATGGCAGCTCCGTTAGGGTGTTTTTATGTCGAAAACAACACCCTCCGACGCGTTGATGAGTTAAACGGCTTTACCACGTCCATCATTTCCATCGGCCGCGATTCGGTACTGATAGGTACCCAAAACGGCGTTAAACTGGTGGTCAATAAAAGGCTCGTGCCCGATTTTACCATAAAGGCTTTACAGTCCTCCAATATATTCTGCATGCTTGATCGCGGGCAAAATATCCTGTTTGGCACCGGCGACTGGGGCTTGTTTGTGTGGAACAAAAAAACCGGGGCCATCAAAAATTACAACCTCAAAAACGGCTTCAACTCCAACAGCATTTACAATTTGGTAGCCGATAAAAATGGCGTGGTTTGGACTGGTACTGGCCGTGGTGTTAACCGTATTTTACCGGCGGCTAATAATAACTATGTAATTACCGGCACCGGGTACAGTAAAGACATGATAGCCGAAGCCAACCAAAACTCGGTGCTTTACAGCGGCGGTAAAATATGGATGGGCACCACAAAAGGCCTTGCCGTTTATAACACCGATAGTACTGCAACATCAGCCGCAAAGCCATTCATTACCATCCAATCAGTAAAACTTCTCACCGAAAAAACCACCACAGGTATTACAGATACTACCGAAGCTACTATTCCTTATGATCAAAATCACTTATCCATCGCTTTTTTGGGTGTTTACCTAAAAAACCCTAACGATGTACTTTATCAGTACAAATTGGTAAATCACGATGATGCGTTTTGCATACCTGTTAAAAATAACATTGTTGATTACCCCTCGCTGCCGCCGGGCAAATACGTTTTCCAGGTCAGGGCAATAACTTCGGCAGGGTTACAGTCGGGCAACACCGCGCAGTTTTCATTCCAGATCATCCCTCCTTTTTACCAAACCTGGATATTCCGTGTTTTGCTGCTTATATCGTTTGTTTTGCTTGGCATAAGTTTGCAAACCTATATGCACAAACGCAAACTAAAGGCTGTTCGGTTGATACAGCAGATCAAACGTGAGGAGAAACAAAAGATACGCCAGCAAACTGCCGAAGATTTTCACGACGATCTTGGTAACAAACTCACCCGTATCACCGTCTTATCAGATATACTGACGGCCAAACTTGAGAATGGTAAAGACGAACAAAAAAACCTGGTAGGGCAAATTAAGCAAAATGCCGAGGCGCTATACAATGGCACCAAAGATATTTTATGGGCTTTAGACCCTAAAAGCGATAATTTGTATGAGATATTAAACCACATCAGGTTATTTGGTATAGAGTTTTTTCACGATACACCTATCGACTTTAACTTTGATGAGATCGATACAGCGTTAACTCGTATTAAACTGCCGCTTGAGTATTGCCGTAACATGAGCATGATATTTAAGGAGCTTTTAAATAATATACTCAAACATTCGGGAGCAAGCAAGGTAAATTTAACCTTAGGTGCCGTTGCTGATCAGGAAATGGAGATAACACTAACCGATAATGGTAAAGGCTTTTCCGTTAACGGCCACACCACCGGGCACGGTATCAACAATATCAAAAACCGTGTTGGGAGGCTGGGGAGCCAGATCGGTTTTGAATCGGGCAGTGGCAACGGAACAACCGTCACATTAAAATTAAAATTGCGAAACGATTAAGGTCAGATCAATATGTACGAAAGCGATACTATTAATATTGTAATTATTGAAGATGACCAAACTATTCGCGATGGGTATGCGTTTTTAATTGGCCAAAACGAAGGGTATAACGTGGTAAGCACTTATGTATCTTTCGACGAAGCCGCGAAAAAGGTTGTGGCTGATGCCCCAGATGTGATATTGCTGGATATTGAACTGCCCGGCACCAACGGTATTGAGGCCATCCCCAAACTAAAAAAATTGCTGCCGCAGGCTTACATTCTTATTTTAACAGTGTACGAGTCGGAGAAACTGATATTTGACGCGTTATCAAACGGCGCCTCGGGCTATCTCACCAAAAACACACCGGCTGCCAAAATAATCGATTCTATTAAAGAGGTTAAACAAGGCGGCGGCCCCATGAGTGTCAACATCGCCAGGGTGGTTATCAACTCTTTCCGCAAAAACCAGGATTCGCCCCTCTCCAAACGCGAAACCCAGATACTCGAGATGATATGCAACGGCAAAAGCCGCACACAAATAGCTAATGAGTTGTTTATTGATCTGGAGACCGTTCGCAGCCATATTAAAAACATCTACATTAAACTGGATGTGAACTCGCGCGCCGATGCCATTAAAACGGCCCGCGATAACAGGCTGGTATAAGTTAAACCACTCCCGCGCAAAACCTTCTGTGTCACTTCAGTTAAAAGTGATATTTCCTTATCATCATACCCGGCATTCAATAAATATGCAAAATCCCCCTAAGCGGGTGATATTATTGCCTATGCTTTTAGTTTAACTTTGATGTGTACAATAAGCCGAAGCTCAATTTGTATAGCTGATTTTTCTATTCCGGCCCTGCTAACGGGAAACTGACCGACCGATCAACCAAACATTTTTCAACCCTTAATAAATAGTTGCTTATCACAATTATGAAAATAAAATACATCCAGGTTTTTGTAAAAGATATGGAAGAAGCGATAAGCTTTTTCACCAAAAAGCTTGGGTTTAACGCCACGGATAAACTGGTGCTTGATAAAACACAGCACCACACGCCCATGCAGATAGATAACTCCGGCCAATACCTTAACCTGATAGTGGATAAGGACAACGCCGGTTTTAAAACACGCATTATTTTAAATACCGACGATTGCCTTAAAGATTACCATAACCTGAAAACAATGGGCATCAATTTTAAAGAGCAGCCGCAATACCTGGCGTCGGGCTTGTGCGCCGAGTTTAACGACGATTACGGCAACGAGTTTATTTTATTAGAAGAACGGGATTATAACGAACTATAAAATTTCAAGATCATGGACTATACCAGAACCCTGAAAAACAATAACCGGATACTCTGCGAAACCAGGGCGCACCGGTATCAGACCCAATGCACCAGCGACCTGAGCCTAAGGTTCGCGTTGCGCGGCAGCGAACTGTACCAGGTGGGCAGGCGCGAGCTTTCCATTTACCCCGATTCGTTTTTGATGCTCAACAAGGGTACACAATACATAAGCAAGATAGATTCGGATACGCCGGTCGAGTCATTCTCTATTGGTTTTGACCAGGCCTTTTTAAAAGACTTTAACAATACCTGCACCTTAAGCGGCAGCAAATTGCTGGATGGTGCCGATCTGAGCTGTAGTTTTAGCATGGACGTTAACGAAACCATTTACCCCCTTAGCGGCGATATGCGCTTTAACATAGGCCACTTAAAAAACCACCTTGACCAGGGTGTGCAGGATGAACTGTTGATCAACGAGTACCTGCACCATTGCCTCATTAACTATTACAAAATTTACAATAACGAGGTTTACGATAAAGCCGAAAAACTGAGCTTTACTAACCGCAACACCCGGGTGGAGATATTAAAAAGGCTAAATCTGGCTAAAGACTATATGTATACCAACTACAACAAAAATATCGCTTTAGAAGAACTGGCCCGCCACGCTTGCCTGTCGGTCAATCACCTGTTGCGCACCTTTAAACAAGCGTTCAACTCATCGCCCCACCAGTTTTTGATACAGTTACGTTTACAACGTTCACGTATACTGCTAAAAACTACCAAATACTCCATTAACGAGATCGTTTGCATGGTAGGTTTTGAGTGCCCAAGTTCGTTCATCAGGCTGTTTAAAACCCGCTACAGTACAACCCCGCAAAAATACAGGCAGGCAATTGCATAACTGCAATTTACAAGCTTAAAAAAGGCAAACAGCTTATTACTACAGTAAGTTATTTGCCTTTTGTGTTTTTCAGCAAAATGTAATTTTCCAATCATTTTTTTATACCGATAAGCCTGAATCACCAAAAGGGTGATTATCGCACATCCGTCCGGGTGCCGATTTGGTAATATTACAATTTAACAAAAAACGTATTAACACTGATCCCATGAACAATTACATCCTCATTATTAAATCGCCGCCGTAATGGCTGTATATCAGTATTAAACTCATATACATTCAATTTAAGCCTATCCGGCTCATCTTAAATTCAAAACTCAATTAACAAGAATATGAAACAAAGTTTACTCATTTTATTGCTGTTTGCATTAGGTATTGCCAATGCATCGGCACAAAACAAAACCATCTCCGGTAAGGTAACCGGTGCCGATGATGGTCAGTCAATACCAGGTGTATCTGTAAAGATCCAGGGCACCGGCACACAAACCGATCTGGATGGTCATTACAGTCTTAGCGTACCCGCGGGCACCAAATCGTTAACCTTTAGCTATGTAGGTTTTACAACCCAAACTGTGCAGATAGGCGCAAAAAATGTGCTGGATGTAAAACTGGTGCTGAACACCAAAGTACTATCCGAAGTAGTGGTAACCGCCTTAGGTATTGAGCGTGATAAACGTTCGTTAAACTACTCCGTTCAGGAAATTAAAGCTGCCGATGTAGCCAACCGTGGCGAACCAAATATATTGAACGACCTGCAAGGCAAGGTATCGGGTGTGCAGATCATTGGTGCCAGCGGTAGTGCTGGTGCTTCAACCAATATCAACATCCGTGGCATCCACTCGTTTACCGGCAACAACCAACCTCTATTTATTGTTGACGGCGTACCCATCAGTAACGATGTTGACCGTACCAACGGCGGTTCATTAGGTACCCTGGGCGATAACCAGCCGTCGGACCGCGCACTCGACATCAACCCCGATAACATCGAATCCATAAACGTATTGAAAGGTGCCGCAGCTGCCGCGCTTTATGGTTCACGTGCCTCAAATGGTGTTATTGTGATCACCACTAAAAAAGGCGGTTCGGCTAACAAAAAAACCGAAATAACCTTAACGTCATCGTACGAAGTGCAAAAGGTGTATGGTTTACCAGATTTTCAAACCGATTACGGCGAAGGCACTTTAGGTACGTTTAGCTCAACCTCAACAAGTTCGTGGGGGCCAAAATTCGGTTCAACGCCATCCACACTAAACGCGCTCATTGATGCCAACGGCAATACTGTACCGTACCAGTTATATCCGGATAATATCAAAAACTTTTTTCAGTTAGGTAACATACTTGGCAATACCCTAAACATAGCCAGCGGCGATGCTAACAAAAACCTGTCGGTATCGGTGGGTAGTTTAAGGCAAAAAGGCATTTTGCCCAACACCAGTCTCGACCGTACCAACTTCCAGGTTAATGGCAACACGGTGCTGGCCAATAAACTAAAAGTTGGCGGTTCCATCAACTATATCAATACTAATAACGTAGGCGTTTTAGGTGGTAACGGCAGCAGCGCCATAGGTACCTTATTTGTACCACGCAGTTACGACCTGCAAGGTCTGCCGTATATTGATGCAAACGGCAAGAACGTATTTTTTGCACCAGGGTCTGATAACCCGTATTTCGACGCTTATCAAAACCCATTAACCAGCGCCTTAAACCGCGTGATCGGTAACGTTAACGCCAACTACGATATTTTGCCCTGGTTAAATTTAAGCTATCGTATAGGTTTGGATACTTATTTTGACCGCCGTAAGCAAATATTCGCTATTTCATCGGCAAGGGTACCTGCCGGGCAGGTATTGCAGGACGACTTTTTCCGCAGCGAGATCAACAGCGACCTTATATTACGTGCCACCCGCAAAAACATCTTTATCGAAAAACTGAATGGATCGTTACTATTAGGTCAAAACATAAACCAACGCAAGTTTGAGAACACTACTTTACAAGGTGATAACTTAACTATCCCTGGTTTTTACAATGTTAGCAATGCCACAGTATTTACCAACGGTTCGCAGGAAAATAGTTCACTCCGCAGGTTATTGGGTGTGTATGGCCAATTATCATTGGATTATGATAGCTACTTGTTCTTAGAGCTAACCGGCCGTCAGGACCAATCGTCAACCTTACCTCAGGATAACAACACTTATTTTTATCCTGCTGCCAGTTTAGGTTTTGTTTTCACCGATGCGTTTAAAATTAACTCCAAAATACTGTCGTATGGTAAAATACGCGCCAGTATAGCCAAGGTAGGTAACGATGCTGATCCGTATAAACTAAAATCGGTGTATGTTTCGTCAACCTACGGTAATAACGTCGCGTCGGTAACCTTCCCTTTCAACGGTGTTTCGGGCTTTACTACAAGCTCTCGTATTGGCAGTGCTAATTTAACACCCGAGTTTACCACCTCGTACGAGTTTGGTACCAACCTGGGCTTTTTTAACAACCGTTTATCGCTCGACCTGACCTATTTTAACTCAAAAAGCAAGAACCAGATCATTGATGTGGCCATACCCACATCAACTGGCTACAATACCTTTACCACCAACGTAGGCGAGCTTGATAACAGCGGTATCGAGGGCTTATTATCAGCCACTCCAGTTAGTACCAAAGGTTTTAAATGGGAAGTAAGCATGAACTATACCCGCGTACGAAACATGGTTGTATCCATTTATCCGGGCATTACTACTTTCCCTATCCCCGGCAGTAAATTTACAGGTACTATTCCGTCAATTAATGTTGGGCAGCCATACGGCATAATTTTAGGTAACCAAAACCCTAAAAGCCCGGATGGCCAGTTTATCATCAACCCGGCTACAGGTACGTTTGCACCGGCTATTGCCAGTCAAAACATTGCTAACCCTAACCCTAACTATCTGGCAGGCATCACCAATACGTTTAATTACAAAGGCCTTAGTCTGTCGTTTTTGTTTGATACCCAGCAAGGTGGCGATATCGTTTCGTTCTCAGCCGCTACCTACCGCGGCCGTGGCCTGTTAGCAATTGAAGGTGTTGACCGCGAGCAGCCACGCATTTTACCCGGTGTGATACAAAACGCCAACGGTACCTTTAGCCCTAACAACATCCAGGTTTCATCTCAAACTTACTGGCAATCCTTCGGTACACAAACCGATGTCAGCGTTTTTGATGCCACTACCTACCGGTTAAGGGAGCTTTCGTTAGGCTACAGTTTACCAAAAAGCATATTGGGTAAAACGCCGTTTGGCAACGTAACCTTCTCGCTCATTGGCCGAAACCTGTTCTACTACGCACCTAATAGCCCTATCGACCCCGAAGTTAATACCCAGGGTGCAGGCAACATCAGGGGCCTGGAGTTACAAAGTGCGCCTAATGCGCGCAGCTACGGTTTCAACATAAGATTTACACTTTAATTATTACAGTAATTAAAACATTAAGCGATGAAAATTAAAAACAAGATAATGATAAGTATGTTGGCGGCCTCGGCCTTGCTGGCAACTTCTTCCTGCAAAAAATACTTAAACGTTAACGATACGCCTAACAACCCGCTCACCGTACCGCCTGCCACCCAATTGCCTAATATTTGCGTGGGCGTGGCCTTTACCAACAGCAACGAGTTGGATAGGGCTGCCGAAGTAATCGTACAGCATAACGCGGGTTTGGCAAACACCCCGGCAGCGTACGATATTTATAATGTACGGGGCACCATGGATAACGATTGGGATTTTGAGGTTTACAGCGGTGTGGTTAGCGCCTGTACTAACCTCATTAACCAAACCCAGGCCACCAGTCCGGCTTATTCAGGCATAGCCAAGATACAACTGGCTTACGAAATATCGCTGGCTACCGACCTTTGGGGCGATGTTCCGTACTCGCAGGCCGGTCAGGGGTTAACCTATGCCCAGCCACGGTTTGACAGCCAGCAGGATATTTACCAGGGTAACGCCGCTTTAGGCATCACCAGCTTGTTCGATTTGGTAAAAAATGGCATTGCCGACCTGGCAAAACCCAGCGCGATAAAACCTGCAGCCGACGACCTGGTTTATGGCGGCGATCTGACCAAATGGGCACGTGCGGGCAATACTTTATTGTTAAAGTTTGCTATGCAGATATCCAATGCTAACCCAACGCTGGCCACACAGATTATCAACGGTGTTATTACAGGCAATAACTACATCAACTCCACCACTCAGGATTTTGAGGTGCCTTTTGCAACAACTGTGGGCAACCAAAACCCGTTGTACACCTACAATAACCTAAACCGCCCTAACGACCAGATGTTGAGCCAACGGTTTTTAAATATGATGAACACCACTCTGGGCGGCGACCCGCGACTGGGTAAATTTTACACCAGCCCCGGTGGTGTGTTTACAGGTTATGATAATGGTGCCGTTACCCCTGCACCTACCCTGGCTACACGGTCAAAATACAATACTTACCTTACCGGTGTAACCGGCGAAGCGCCGATACGTATTGTAACCAATTACCAAAGGGCCTTTATTTTAGCCGAAGCTGCATTAGTGCTCGGTACCCCCGGCGACGCGCAGGCTTTGTATACCGAAGGCATTACGGCATCTATGCTAAAAACAGGTGTACCGCAGGCTACCATTACCGCTTATTTGGCGGCAAATCCGTCGGTAGCTATTTTAACCGGGTCGACCGAAGCCAAAAGGCAGCAGATCATCACTCAAAAATACATCTCATTTGTAGGCAACGGCATTGAGGCATATAACGATTACCGCCGCACAGGTTACCCGGTTTTAGCATTAGCACAAAATGCACAGGGCGATGACCCCAACTCTATACCGCGCAGATTTGCATACACCGGTAACGAGATATCGCGTAACCCAAACATCCCTACACCGCAGCCTTTAACCAATGTTAAAGTTTGGTGGGGTAAATAAATCAGGTTTGACCTATTAAAAAAGAAAAATATGAAGAGTACATTCAAATATCTGATGATCAGCATAGTAGCGCTAACGCTTATGCAATCATGCAAAAAAGACGGTTTTAACGGTTTAACCGATAGCCGACCTGCCATCCCTGTAACGGTGGCAAATGCTATGGATTACCGGCCCGACCCGACCGTTTTTGCCTCCAGGGCAACCGGTGCCATTACCATCCAGCTAACTATACCTGCTTCAAGCGGGCGTACTATAAAAGAGATAACCCGCGTATCGGCCAGTACCACCCAATCGGGTGTACAACTCACTACCGGCCTTTATAATACCGCACCTATACCGGGTTCGGGTAATACGGCTACTTTTAACAGCACTTTTACCGAGTATACTGCTAAAGCAGGCGTTGCCATACCGGCAACCAACAACAGCGAGCTGGCTAAGCGTTTTTACTTTTTAATTACGCTTGATGATGGTACAACCATCATCCCTGAGCCGGTAAGGGTTGTGGTAATACCTTAAACTCACTTTAATAAACAGCAATTATAAACCAGCCGGGTATGTAAAAGTACCCGGCTTTTTATTTGGAAGGAATTTTGTATTGGTGAGTTTCGCCTATCTGTAGTTACGGCAAGTAGGTATGTTTGTGATACCAAGTTTTTTCATTTCGGAAATAAATTGGACAGTTAAGTTAATAGATTAAAAAAGTCAGTCGCGCGAGGCGGGTGACTTTTTCCTTTTTAGCTTATTTCCAGAATGCCGGCGCTTTGGTTACCCCTCGTATCGTACAGTCTGCACATGGGTACGATGTAAATGCCCAACCCGGACCATACATATTTGTAATAGGGGTTATCGCGAGCGCCTTAGCGGGCAGATCTATCAGCGTGGTCTGCACTTTAAGATAAGTTGGGGCTGGGGGGTTGGGTGGTGGATTGATCAGCGCGGTATCTATGTTACATTCGTAAGGGTATGTTGCCTGCCAGGATGCCGGCAATGTCGCCCTGGTTATGTATAGCCGTTTTTTCTGTAGCGACCCTGCACCAATATAACCAACAACCGGTTCAGTAGCATCAGCAATATTGTGCACGTTACCGGTTATTTGCGATGGCTGGGCATCAAATATACTGCCTAACTGCTCGGTGTTTTTTTGCAGTTTGGTCCAAAAATCATACGCATCTTTAGTTAAGGCTACCTGGGCCACCAGTATGCTGTACTTGGTTTCTATCTTTTCGGATGTCGCATCAATAAAGGTGATCGGCAATTGCGAAACCACATCCTGGCTTAACAGCAGGGTTGATGTGGTTATGATATTGGTTGTAGTATCTGTACCGTAGCAATAAAATATCTGTTGTGCTGTTGTACGCGTTACAAGGCCTGCTCCATTCGAAACATAACTTGATGGAAACCGCGCATTAAATTGCCAGGTCTCCCTAAAAGTATACAGGTAATAATGGGTATTGTTGGCGGGGTCGTGCGCGTTCACATAGATCTGTACGCCGTTGTCTTTAACCGTATAACCTACCGAATCGATCGGCGGGGCTGCTTTGCTAACCACCAGGTCAGACAGGTAAGTTTTGCCCGTTGTTGTTTTAATGCGCACCCGGTACTGTTTGGCGCTGCTTAAGCCTAAAGCCGGCGATGCGTAGGTACCTTTAACAGTAGTTTCGGGTAAGGGGTATGTGTTGCCCTGAGCGTCTTCTACAGTCACCGCCGCTTTGGTTTCGGGGCTGGCTATTGTTTTGTTATTAACCGATGCGGTATGGCTAAGTTTAATGATAGTTGAATCGGTACCTGTGTTAATAAGCCCTTCGACCACCAGCAAACTGGCCGTACTTGACGATACTGTAGGCGTATATGGCTTTGTACAGGCTACCACAATGCAAATCGCCATTATCACAATACATACAACAGGTATTTTTATCCCTTTAATCATCACTCCGTTTTACAGTCAGCTAATGGTACAAGATAGGCAATTTTATACTCCTTGTAAAATATCCACATAAAAAAGCCACCTGCACAATACCGGTGGCTTTTTTTAACATCCGCAATAGCGGGTTATTCCGTAAGCTTTTCTTTCTTTTTACCTCTTATCAGGTAAACTATCGATGCCAAGACAAATAATACGCCTAACACCACTACTAACGATGATCCTGCCGGAAAATCATAATGGTATGAAACATACAACCCAAAATAGGCGGTAAGAATACTCATAATTACCGCCGCAATAACAATATGCAGGTTTTTTTTGCACAGCATAATAGCGGCCACCGATGGGATGATCAAAAATGAGAACACCGGTATTACACCGCTGGTGCGTACGGCAAACACGATAGCAAGGCCTATAGAGATATAGAAAATAAAGTTCCAGAACTTGAACCATTTGTTTTCTTTAAAAATCTGGGCAGCCACGCTATTATCGTGGTTCTCAAATGTCTCGGTAAGCAAAAAGAACTTTTTATGGAATACCAAATGTACCACACCTATCAGGGCGAATATGATGCCTACCATTTTGATCTGGTCCCAGTTTACCGACAGGATGTTGCCAAAAAGCACTTCCTGGATGTCGGAGTCGCCGTGTGGTGTTTTCGATATCAGCATTACCGTAGCGGCTGATGCAACAGCATAAATTATACCGATAACAGCCTCAAGTTTTAAACGCTTATCGCGAATCGTGATCAGCGACATGAGCAGCGCGCCTGCCAAAGCAAAAACAATGGGGATAATGGTTTTACCGTAACCCACATAATCCGAAAAAGCGACGCCAAGCGATGCGATCTGGCCCAGGGCAAGGTCAACAAAAACGATCCCGCGGCCTACCACGTGTACACCAAGGTACGACAGCACCACACCGATAATAATACTCACGATGAACGCTTGTACGATAAAACTCAATTGAAACATCTCGAACATAAGAACGGGGTATTAAGATATTAGATAAACGTTTAATTATTTTAATGACGCCGACAGCAATTTGATGTTGTAATCGAACAAGTCATAATAAGTTTTGATGGAATCAAAAGCGCCTACCGAGGTGGCTAAGATCAATGCCTTGGAACCTGTTTGCCTGCACACCACGTCGGACGATGCCGTGCTAAAATACGGCGAAGTAATAATCACTTTAATATTATTTTCTTTAACCTCTTTAATGATCTTGACCAATTGCGATGGTGTAGGCGGGATACCTGGTTTAGGCTCTAAAAAGTCAACAATATGCAGGCCGAAGCGGGTTTCAAAATAAACCCACTCGTTATGGTAGGCAATCACTTTAGCACCTTTAAAAGGCGCCATCTCGGCATTCCATGCTTTTAATTTGGCATCTATGGTTTCGTTAAAGGTTTTCAAATTTGCTTCAAAATAAGCCTTGTTCTCGGGCGATACTTTTTCGAGGCCATTGCAAATATTGCGGGCTATTATTTTCCCGTTAGCGGGGTCCAACCAGTAGTGCGGGTTACCAAAGGCGTGTATATCCCCTTCGGCGCGGTTTATTGACGATGGAACCTGCATCAAAGGCACGCCCACCGAAGCATCAACATACGCATCGGCGCCTCGCTGTATCTTTACGTTCCGCGAACTGGTAAGCAACGATGGCGACCATCCGGCCTCAAGGTCGAGGCCCAGTGTAACATACATATCGGCGCTTGATAGCTTGATGATATAGCTTGGTTTGGGGTCAACAAAGTGCGGGTTTTGATAACCTGTGGCAATAGCGAAAACGGATACTTTATTACCGCCGATCAGTTCGGTGATACTCCGGGTGTCCTGCGTTGTGGTAACCACGTGTATGGTTGCCGCGAACGTAACGTTGGCTAAAATTATGGCGGCTATTAATAAGCCTGCTTTTTTGATATTCATTTTTTTGTGTTTTAAATAGTAGTTTATGCGTGTGTTTACAAATAACTCAAATACTGTATCATTAACACTTGTTTTTGAGTAAAATTATCGTTGCGTTAATTAATACCTGTGTGCACCATGCGAGCCTATAACAAATATCCAGCGCAAAAAGGCGCTCGCAAAGTTCTGCTCGTTGTTAAATTCTGTTTGCGGCTGGTTCATGGTGGTATACTTGGCCTCTATTTCTATCTTTTGAAACTCGGTAGCTTCCCAACCTAACGTAAGCGAGCCCGATTGCTGTATAAATGTATTTGACTCTGGTGCGTTCGAATAGTCGTACCGGCCGGCTAAAAAAGTACGTTTGCCAACTTGTGTGTATACCAACGAATAAAATCCCAGCGCGTTAACAATGGTATTGTTTACCTGTTGCGAATGGCTGTAGTAAAATTCGTTTTGGAAAGTAAACATCTTGTAGGTGTTAAATTGCACCGGTTTCCACTTGTAGGTAAAGTCAATTGCCCCTATGTTCGTTTTTTTACCCTGAAGGTTCTCGCCGTTTATCCCCGTAAGGCCAAACTCAATGGTGGCGTTTGCCGATAGGTCCCAAAAGTTTTTCAGGTGCGCAAGGTACAGGTAATTATTTACCGCGCTGCGTTCAAAGCTGGGGCTTTCGGCAGCTACGTCTGTAGCCTCAAAAGTAAGCTCCTGGTAAAATACCGGGTTTGGCAAAAGCCAGCTTAACGACAGGCCATCGCCTTTTAAGCCTTCGTCGCCAAAAAACTTAACGTACACGTCGGGCATATCAACAAATGGCAAGGCATGTGGGTGTATCAGGTTTATACGCCCTAACGATTGTTTAAACCGGCCTGCCTTTAGTTGCAGGTGTGCCGGCAAGGCAAGGGTGGTAAGGTAACCTTCTTCAACCTCACCGTTAAACTTGCCGGTCGCAGGGTCCTCGGCTACCGAGTAAAAAAAGTCGGCACGTGCGTAAGGGTCAATAACCGATTGAAATGAAAACTCGGCCTCGTTAAGCAGTGCATCAAAGTTGTGGGTGCCATAACTGCGGTAAAGTCCTCTAAAATCGCCTATCACACTGATATCGGGGTTTGCCGAAGCGCCGGTATGTGGTGCTTGCGGTGCCACTGGTGGCTGCATCTCGTCCTGTATTTTTTTTAGCATTGCCGAGTCGGCTTTGGTAGTATCAACTTGTGCCTGTGCTTTAACAGCTGCAAACAGCACAATAAACAATAATATTTTTTTAATATCCATTTTGTTGGTTTTAAGGTTTAATGAAATACGCCTGCAAAAAACCCGTAGCTAACGCCCGGCTTTAAATTAACAAGCTGTAATAATAAGTAAGAAATTAAACCTGAACCGGAGGGGCACGGAGGGATAAAAATTCGCGGGTTTGAAAAACGCAATTGGTTTCGGGCGCTACCGCATGGTCGACAGTTAGTTTGGTTAATTGAAAGTGATAATCGTTAAAAGACGGCGAGGCAAAAAAGTTACCGGTAAAATCGCAAAGGCTGCAGTGGTGCTCAAGTTTATGAAAATGCAGGTCGGTAGCCTGGCAACGAAAATCGTTCCCATGCCGGTAATTGTGCACTCCGCCTTCCACAAACGGAAAGAGAAATACCAGTAAACAGAAAATGCCGAATGCCCTCTTCAGTTTTTGCACGGATAAATATACACAATAATGTGCAATAAAACCGTGACCCCGCCAAAGCGGTCAACGGTTTTTTGTGTTTTTAATAAATCCGGATGCGCAATATTTCGTATATTGGTTAACCAATTTTGACCCATAACCGTTAATTTTCTATTAAAAATGCCTACTGACCTGTATCAGCCGTTTACGCATCCCATAACCGGCGAAACGTTTAAATGCCTGTCATTTACACAGGATTGTTACAAAATGCAATGGCTGTTAAAACCAAAAGGATATGTTGCCATGGAGCATATCCATTATTTTCAGGACGAACGCTTTTATGTAAAAACGGGCAGGCTCAATGTAATAATTGATGGTAAACGCAATATACTAAACCCGGGCGATAGCATTGTAGTAACTAAAGGCCTGCGGCATATTGCCGAAAACTACGACAATAGCGATGTTGAGTGCGAGGTTGATTACACCCCTGGCTTAGACTATTTTGTATTTATGCAATGCTTTATCGGACTACTAAAAGATAAGCAGTACGATGTTAAAGGCAGTGTCAACATCCCCAAAATGGCATTCTGCATGTACAAAACAAAATGCACAGCATTGGCCAGGCCAACTTCGGTGCCCAAACCATTGTTTAAATTCATCCTCCCCCTTTTTGGCGCGATAGGCAGTGTATTGGGCTGGGATAGGTTGTTAAAAAACTACGTTGGCGATATTAATAACTAAGGAAGGCTTTTTGGCAATACAATTTTAGCAGATTATTTTTTGTAGCATTACCTATAATTTGTGCGTATGGTTAGTAATATCGGTTACAAACCTTAAACAAATACAGCTATGCTACAGAAAAAGTTACTTTACAGTTTATGCTCTGCGCTTGTTATACTATCAGCCTGCCATAAAAATGACCCAACACCTAACCCGGGTGTTGATCTATCCCTTACTGCTGCCGAACAGCAAAAAGTAAGTAACGATAACGCTTTTTCGCTAAAGCTGCTTAAAACTGTCTCGGCTACAAGCCCCAATACAGCTAACCTAATGATATCGCCCCTAAGCGTAAGCTTTGCAATGGGCATGGTTAGCAACGGCGCAAACGGGCAAACACTAACCGATATCAACAGCACGATGTTGTTTAACGGCTTTTCGCAGGACCAGGTTAACACCTATTACAATAAGCTCATCACTGGCCTACCTGCCGTCGACCCTGCAACCACCCTTAAAGTTGCCAACTCCATATGGTACAACCAGCATTTTAGTGTAACACCGCAGTTTCTCCAAACCAATAATGCGTTATATCAGGCCAAAGTACAGTCGGCTGATTTTAGTTCATCTTCAACAAAAGATGCCATCAATAATTGGGTGAGCGATCAAACCAATGGCAAGATCAGCAAAATAGTCAACGGTATCCCCTCAAACGTTTTAATGTACCTGATCAATACGATCTACTTTAAAAGCACCTGGGACAGCCGTTTTGATCCGGCATCTACACATCAGCAAACGTTTTACCCAGCTAATGGCCTCACGGTGCAAACGGATTTTATGAACGGAAAGGCCACTTACAATAGCTATTTTGATAACGATGTACATATTTCTGAGTTGTTGTACAATAACAAAAAATACAGCATGGTGATTATCATGCCTGTAAATAACGCCTCTGTTCAAAGTGTGATCAGCACACTGGATTCATTAAAATGGAACTCATGGATGACACAGCTTCGCACAACCACCGGCCAATTATCATTACCAAAATTCAAATTCGGTTACGGGCTTTCGCTTAGTGGTGCCCTTATATCTATGGGAATGAGTAATGCCTTTTCGCCGGCTGCCGATTTTACCCGCATCAACCCTGCCGGGGGATTACAGATAACCGATGTGCAGCACCAAACATTTATAGAAGTGAACGAAGAGGGTACCGAAGCAGCAGCGGTAACGTCGGTAGTAATGGGTGTGACCGCCGTTGCGCCGTCTTATAACCTTATAGATCATCCGTTCATTTTCGCCATCAGGGAAATGAAAACCGGGTTAATCTTATTTACCGGTATTGTAAACAATCCGCTGCTAACAGGGCAATAAATCGCTGGCCTGTTATTTGCTTTTTAAACTGATCAACTGATCAGCTACGTTCCATCCACCAATTTGAACGGCATCGGGAACGTATGGCGCACTTACCGATACCGTTATGGATTCGTGTGGTGCCAGCGAAAAATAATTAGCCGACCAATACGATGGCAATACCTCCTGCCCATTGCTTAATAACTGCGGACGGACAAAAAATGCCAGCTGGTTTGACGGGTTGGTAATGTGTAGCGTAACCTGCCCTTTGCGGGATGGTGATACGGTCACTTTTAAGGCGGCAGGTTTCATACCGTTAAATGTCGTAAAATTATTATCAGGCTTCAGCCAGTACACATTATGCGATACCACTTGCCCCGTCTTGTACTTTAAATTTAACACCACAAAACGGATATCATTTGCCTGCAAATATTCGGCGATAGGAATGATCTCTTTTGTACCTGTTTGCGGCATATCTTCCTCTATCCTTTTGCTATACAGCAACTTGCTATTCATATCGTAAATATCCGCCGTTGCTGTCAGGCCGTTTGCGGCATGATGAGTACGATTGATTATCGCCACATTGTTATTATCTAAATTAAGTTGAATGTGCAGCGGTTCACAGGCATTCTGCATAGCGTAATACCCGGCGTTAGGCTCCAAAAACCAATCGTAAACCTGCCATACCACACTTGGTAATGATGAGTTTAATTTCCACAACATCACACCGCCTGTTTGGTTGAGTTTATGCCCTTCTGCTTCAAAAATACCCCGGTAACCTATCGCGTTAAGCAATTGCATTTTGTCCGAAAACTCGCGCATGGTAGTTGGTGCCCCGTAACGCTTCACCATTTCCTGGTAATACAGGTCGTACCGTCCCGCACCGGTAGCCGCGTCGTGGTACCCCCAACTATTATTTAACGGAAAAGGTAAGGTTTTATCCCAAACCAAATTGGTGATCACGCGGGGCAGTGTAGTATACGGTGGTTGCGATGGCAGGCCGGTCTCGTCTTTAAACACCCAGTCTTTACCCGCATCGGCCAGGCGATAGTATTCGTGCGGATCGGTCCAACGGTAAGGGCCGCCGCTGTAAACCCCCGAAGCTTTGTCATCGGGCCATGAGCCTTTCCAACCTGTCGGCAGTTTAGCAAAACCTGATGAACTTGGGATGAAAGGCCTGGTACCGTCCATCTCAATAATGTTATCGCGCATGGCATCGTACAACTCCTTACGCGCGTGCCCCTCGTTACCACCCGTCCAAACCAGAAGGCTTGGGTGGTTGCGTATACGGTAAATAGTGCTTACTATATTTTTAACAAATACATTACCTTCTAACGGCCAGTCGGGCGATCCTTTAAATTCGCCCTGGGTGTCGCCTGTCACCCAAAAGTCCGACCATACCATCATCCCATACCTGTCGGCTGCATTAAAAAAATCATCGGGCGGGGTAATACCACCGCCCCAAATGCGCACCAGGTTAACGTTGCCGTTACGGCATAAATGCAATTCATGGTCGTACCGGGCCGAATCGCGGTTTAGCATCATATCGGGTACCCAGGCACCACCAACCAAATTTACACGCTGGCCATTCACATAAAAATCGCGACGCAGTGTGCCGTTCACATCGGCTGTTTTGGTTGATACAGTACGGGTACTGAATACAAAAGAAGTATCGTCAGACATCCCCGATGTGGTGCTGTATTGAATCCGAATGCGGTACAGGTTGGCCCGACCATAATTATTTGGCCACCACAAATGTGGTTTATTGATCAGTAATTGCTTAATATTATCGGCATTTAATTCAACAATAGTCGATGCCCCTGGGGCAACACTTATAAGTTTTGAAAATTGTACGGGCACCCCGCCCTTAAAATTTTCGGGCGCGATGCTTACTTTCAGTTCGCCTTTTTGAGCCACATCACCATGGTTAGCCAACACCAGGTTTAGTGATAATTTTGCCGTGCTGGTATCGGGCAGGTTGGGCAGGTCTGTTTTGAGTTGTGGGTGGCTAATGGTAACGGCGCCGCTGGTACGCAGGTAAACAGGCTGCCAAATGCCCATGTTACGGTCGCGTACGGGCGGTATCCAGTCCCAGCCAATGGAGCAAAGCATGGTCACATTTTTGCCGATATCGCCCGTAGGCCCACCATTCTCAAAAAAATCGCCTAAAGCTTTCAATTGTTCTTTGGCGGGTAAGCCCGGATAGTCAAGCGGGTATATTTCTACTGCCAAAATATTATCAGCTCCGGCTTTCACCTGTTTAGTCACGTCAAGCGCATACTCAGCAAACATGCCTGCCATTTTGGTGGAGTCGGCTATTTGCTTACCGTTAACCCAAACAGCAGCACGGTAATTTATACCTTTAAACAGCAGTTGAAAGGTGTGGCCTTTATCCTTTGCGGGTACATTAAACGTGGTGCGGTACCAGTAAGGTTTTTTCCAGGGGTTAGGGTCGTTAGGTAAAAAACTGTATTGCTCCAGGTTATAGTCTTTATTAAACTGGTCGGAGGCATCGGGTATCAGCATATTGTTTAACCCCAGGTACGGACTGGGGTAAATTTTATTGGCAACCAATCCACTAAGAACGGTACAGGGCACCTTAACCGGGAACCAATAAGCCGGTGAATGATAGCCCGCACTTGATATCTCGGCACCGCTGCCCGTTATCAGCGCTGATGACTGCATATCAAAACGGGTGAGTTTTACCTGGGTAACATTGGTCTGCGCAAAGCAAACAGCATTTATTAGTGATGAAAACAAAACGGATAGAAATGCAGGTGTTCTCATGTCAGTTAAATTGGCAGATAAATATGGTCAATATTTGCGATAAATACCTGGCGTATGCCGCGTTTGTAATATTTTAATGGCGACGCGCTAACGGTTGTAAAGTACAAGTTAATCTGTTAGCTTTGAGTAAAGTAAACCATTATGGCCAAATACAGTATTTCGGTCAATAGCAAGTTAGTTGCTGTTGAGGCTGATGCCGATACCCCTTTGCTGTGGGTATTGCGCGATCACTTAAATTTAGTTGGGACAAAGTTTGGATGTGGTATAGCCCAATGCGGCGCCTGCACCGTGCATTTGGATGGTTCGGCGGTACGGTCGTGCTCGTTCCCTATAGCGGCGGTTGGCGCTTTAAAGGTGACCACTATTGAGGGTTTGAGCGCCAACGGAACGCACCCTGTGCAACAGGCCTGGGAAGAAATGGATGTAGCCCAATGCGGGTATTGCCAGTCGGGCCAGATCATGGCGGCGGCAGCTTTACTAAAACGCACCCCCAACCCAACCGATGACGATATTGATAACAACATGACCAATATATGCCGTTGCGGTACGCATTACCGTATACGTAAGGCCGTGCACCTGGCCGCCAAGAAAGGAGGGGTACACAAATGATAGCTGAAACAGTTTCGAGACGGCAGTTTTTAAAGATCACCTCCATAGCCGGTGGCGGTATCATGATCGGCTTTAGTTTTTTAGGCAATGCCAGCGCTTCTGATCATTTGGGTGAAGCGGATGACGTGGTATTTTCGCCCAACGCGTATATTACCATCGACAGCAAAGGCCTGGTTACTTTAATGGCCCCTAACCCCGAAATAGGGCAGGGGGTTAAAACAGCCCTGCCGATGATATTGGCCGAAGAATTGAACGTAAAATGGGATTCCGTTTTCGTGGAGATGGCCCCTTTGGATAAAAAATATGGCTCGCAGGTTGCCGGTGGCAGTGGAGCTATCCGTAGCAGGTTTATGCCGATAAGGCAAGCCGGTGCTACGGCAAGGGTAATGCTTACCAGCGCCGCGGCTGCTCAATGGGCAGTGCCCGAGGGCGAATGTTATGCCGAAGATGGTTTTATCATCCATAAACCAAGTGGTAAAAAATTAGGGTATGGCGAACTGGCTGCCAAAGCGGCTGCCTTGCCTGTGCCAACCGATGTAAAGCTGAAAGACCCTAAAGATTTTAAGATCATCGGCACGCGTGTGCATAATATCGATAACCACAAGATAATTACCGGCCAGCCTCTATACGGCATGGATACCCGCCGCGAGGGTATGCTTTTCGCGATGGTGTCACGTCCGCCGGCTTTTGGTAAAACGCTAAAATCATTTGATGATACCGAGGCACGTAAAGTGGCCGGTGTTAAAAATGTGGTACAGGCGCATGGTGTGGTAGCCGTTTTGGCAACCTCAACCTGGGCGGCCAAAAAAGGGCGAGACGCTTTGAAAGTAGTTTGGGAAGATACCGGCAAACTGGAAAGCACCACCGACCATGATATTGCCTTTAAGGATATGATCGCTCAAAAAAGCGAAGCCCCTTCGCGCAACGATGGCGATGTGGAAGCGCAATTTACGGCGCCCGGCGCTAAAGTGATCGAGGCTATATATGAGTGCCCGGCATTATCGCACGCGCCCATGGAGCCTATTAACTTTTTTGCCGATGTAAAAGACGGTAAAGTGGAACTATACGGGCCAACACAGGTGCCCGCCAATATGCGCAGCGAGGTTGCTAAAGCTTTAGGGGTACCCGAAGCCAACGTTACTTTGGGTATGCCGCGTCAGGGCGGCGGGTTTGGGCGCAAACTCCGGCCGGATAATGGTGTTGAAGCGGCTTTGATATCGGCAGCAGCTAAATGCCCTGTACAAATGTTTTGGACAAGGGAGGATGACATTCAGGGCGATTTTTACCGTGCCCCCGCCATGTATAAATACCGTGCTGTTATTGGTGCCGATAATACAATTACTGCATGGCATGTTAATTCGGCAGCATTAAACGGTGGCGGTGCCGTTCCAAATGGTTTCCCGGCGGCAACTATACCGCATTTCAGGCATGATAACCACAATGTTAAAACCGATATCCAGATGGGCCCATGGCGGGCGCCTACCAGTAATGTTGCCGCTTTTGCCGATGAAACATTTATGGACGAACTGGCCCATGAGATGAAAAAAGACCCGATAGCTTTGCGGCTTGAGCTTTTAGACAAAGCCAAAAACAGCCCTATCGGCCAGGTTAGGTACGACATCAACAAGTTTAAGAGTGTGATCGATCTGGTTAGCCAGATGAGCAACTGGGGTAAAAACACCAAACCAAATGTTTACCAGGGGTTTGCCTGCTATTTTTCGTTCAATACCTATGCCGCCCACGTTGCCGAGGTAACTAAAACCGGTAATACGTTACGGGTAACCAAAGTGTACTCGGCCATTAATTGTGGCAGGGTTGTTAATTTAAGCGGTGCCGAAAACCAGGTTGAGGGTGCTATTAACGATGGCTTGAGCCATGCGCTGTTCAGCAAGATCACGTTCGACCAGGGCGCGGTGATGCAAAAAAACTTTCATACCTATAAATTTATGCGGATGAAGGACGCGCCGCTGGAGGTGATCGTCAAATTCGTACCGTCGGACGATGCGCCAACCGGCTTAGGTGAACCCGGTTTGCCACCGATAGCACCAGCAGTAGGTAACGCTATATTTGCCGCAACGGGTAAACGCTATCGTAAATTACCTTTCGAGTTGAAGGCGTAAGC